>WNFS01000674.1_pt1 | contig 25703 bp, 22 predicted proteins | sample 5400141 | NCBI WGS metagenome assembly WNFS01 (sample SAMN13153358, study PRJNA577476) | soil metagenome | isolation source: 60 cm saprolite under Madrone tree | place: USA:California | collected 2016-06-14
GTACCTTTGGTAAAAATTGCGGTCGACGGGCGAAAAGTCCGTCACGTAGTAGGCCACCCTCATTGGCAACAGCTGATTGCGAACGTAGTTCATCTGGTCAGCCGCTACCTTGCACATGGAGCACCTAGGATCGACTACGACCAGCATTGCTGGTCGGTCTCCAATTATGCTGGCGAGCGTCTCACCGTCATGACCTTTGAGGCGGTTCATGTCGACCGTCTCGCCAATGTCTGGCCCGCCCCATTCTTTATTGGACGAGCGCAGAGTGTTGAAATCGAAGCCGTCTTTCATCAGTAAGTTCGGCCCGTCTTTAGCTTTGCTGGTGGGATATAGGGCGATAACGCCGACGAGCGCCGCAAGAGCGATCCCGGCCGCCGCGCCGAGAATGAACCTGTAGCGCAACATCGTGCTAATTGCCAAGTGAACCTTTTCGTAAAGCATTTGCCTTCTCGACGTTGGCCACTCTTCGATGACGTTCGAACCGTGCTCTCAGTAGCGAGAGCGCACTGGCGCTTTGACTTTGAACGCAATACCGAGAACTTTGAGTCTTACAGTCAAAAAGGGGCTGCCCACGGGCTTGGGGATATGAAAGGCACCCACCTGCTGTCCTTGTCGATCATTTTCGCCGTCGCCAAATGCTTTCCATCTAGAAAGGATTGTGCACGAACGCTGACTCGCCCTGTCCTGGCAGGCGGCGCCTTCGTGGATCTCTTCTTCTCCAACGATAATTTGAGCAAGGAAAGTCGCACCACAACCCGACAAGTCGGCAAGTCAATTGACGAAACGGCTTGTCTGGTCCCAACAGGATCCTTCTCCAGCAAGGAACTAGGTAAACTGAAGGGCTCCAACAAATTCTGAGTTGCAGTTTCGTTGTCTGCGGTTTCTGTGCTAACCGTTTTGTTAATAGCTGCGACGGCTTCACGCAAGATGTATTGAGCGTTAATAGAATCAATCAGTGCATAAAGACGAACAAGCGTCAAATATGAGTAGATCAACCGATCTTTAGACTTTTCGGCCTCGGTTTGGGTCACCTTCGCGAGCCTCTGGCGGGCTTCTTCAAGCAGCGCAAACGCAAAGTCGCGGTCACCCTTATTAGCGCAATAATTTATTGCGGCTCCTATCGCAAAGGATACGCGCACATTTTCCCAACCGTCTCCAAGCATTTCGCGCTGCTCGGTACTGAGGCTATCGAGTATCTTAATAGCTCTATTAAAGTCATTTTGTTTTGATGCAAGAACAGCAGCGCGAACTAAAAGCAGGCCGGCTTTAATAGGAGTCCTCGCTTGATCCGCTGCCACCAAAAAATCATCAACAGTCTGGAGGGGTTGATCTCTCAACGCATCCTCAATGCGTTGAGAAGAATCCAGGCACTTACTGATCTCGATCCGTACATTGATCGCCTGTTGAGGAAATGCTCTAGATATCTCGTTAAGCAGCGGAGCTACGATCTGCGCAAATCCACAGTTGGAAGCTCTATTACGATCCTGATCTTGAACGGACAAAAGACCGTCGACGAGAACGGTTAAGAGGATTGTACGGACATCCGCCGACGGTGTTGGGCCTTGATACATTGGTTCCTGCAATTTCGGGAAGGCGGCTGCCACTAGCAATGAAAGTAACTGCACATCGTGTGTGGGTTGCGCAGTATTCAAAGCGTCTTTAAACAGGGCGTCAGCTAAATTGCTATCACCCTGACGCAATTGAAGCAATAAAGCAAGAATCCTGTTTGTGCGACCGATGCGCAGTGATTGTGAACCTAAAGCGGCAGCGCGTCGGGGGTCTACTTTGACAATCGCCAATGCAGCGTTGACCAGTGCCTCGGCATTAGCATCTCCAATGTTTTCTTCTTGACTGTCTTTCTCGTTGGTTAAACGTAGCAGCTCATTAACTACGCGAGTATTGAGCTGCTCGTCGCGGCGGGCGACGATTGGAATCAAAGTACGCAGGGCGACTATTCTGCGCTTGCGATCTATTGGGGCTTCTTGATCTCGAGAGAAGGTCACTTCCTCGACTGCTCTTTGCAACCATGCGTGCCCGCGCTCCTGATCATCTTGCCACCAAGTGTCGGCCAGTCGAGCCCACAATATGGAGCGCTCGATAGGTGCGAAAGCCTCAGCGTCTTTGACAAGTTCGTCTGTGATCGCTTGCGCTTGCGCTCGCCAGAATCTTGGCGTCCTAAGTTCTTTCTGAGCGAACGATACTGTGGAAAAAGCGAGGGTCAAAAGCGGGCAGCAAACAAACAGATGCCAGCGGTGTTTTATCTTATTCCCCACCTCGTCTAACCTGATGATTCTGTAAATCTTTTTGACAGCCCGCTATCAACACGGATAGCAACTACTGCAACATTGAGTTCCGTAGTACGCACAATACCTTTGACCGGTGCCATTCGTAAAACAACCGAATTGATAACATACAATTTGGCCGTTGAGACCTCGGATGTCGCTACAATTGCCGCCGCCGCCGCCATAGTTTTGCGCGAATGCTGACTTGGTGAATGTGCCGGAGCTGCTAAATGCGCTGAATATTGTTCCGAGTAGGATGAGACAGAGGAGCAAAAAGTGAAGTCTACGGTTGCTGAGTTTCTTTGACACGAACACTTCCTCCTTCGTGTTGAGTTTAGGCGGACTCTACTCTCGGCCCAATAGGTTGTCAATAGCAATGTTCAGCGCATACAGTGCTTTGTGTTTTATTTTTGACGCGTTACGGATGTGAATGAGGTGGCGAACTGGTTCAATTGTAGACGGCACCACCAAACCTTGGGCCGATAACCGGCGCTCCTATAACCGGGCGCTCTCCTGCAACTGCCTTCGGTGACTGAGAATGAAAGCTACGAATGCGCGTTTGGGCGAAGGCTGAAAACTTGCCAAGGTAACCATTGCCACCGACCGTCGCAATTTGTGACCTTCAATGTGCAATTTTGCGAGCGTTCCCGAGGCTACTTCGTCACGCACGGACCATGACGGCAAGAGTGAGATGCCTAGTCCGTGTTGAACCATGAGCTTGATAAAGTAGGTGTCGTTTGATTCGAGGGCTAGTTTCGGACTTATGTTAACTTGCTCGAAAAACAGCTCAGTGGCTCGACGAATAGAAGCTCCTCTTTCAAACAGAATCAGACGCTCGCCCTCGATCTCATTAACCTTAGCATCACGCTTCTTCGCCAGGCGATGGTTGTGACCCACCACTAACACCAGTTCATCTTCAAATAGTTCTGTTACCTTCAGGGCCGCCGAATACACCGGCATCGAGGCGAAGCCAACATCAGCGGCGCCGTTCAGGATGTCCGTCACAGTTTGATCCGTGCTCGCTGTAGTCCGAAACGAGAGCTCGATGCCCGGATGCTCGCGCATGAACAATTCGAAGAGGTCCGCGAATAGATGCACGAACGCCTGGGTTCCGGCGGCCGCGCGCACCTGGCCCACCGGCGAACTGTCATGACCCGACAAATGCTCCCGCATTGTCTGAGTTTCATCAAGAATGCGCTCTGCATGTTCCAGGGCGAGTTTGCCCTTTTGCGATAATTTGACACCGCGCTTTGAACGCAGGAAGAGCGGTTCTCCTAAATCCCTTTCCAGGGCCTTGATCTGATGACTCACTGCAGACTGGGTTAAATGAAGGCGTTCCGCGGCCTTCGTGAAATTCAGCGTCTCTGCCACCACGCGAAATGTTTGTAACTGCCCAAACTCCATCAGCTATTCTCCGCTCTTGTCATGAAAGATTTTAATCACCAGCATTATAATAATTAGTTAGCATCAGGGACAGCCTGTCGTTAGAATTGGGCCTCTAAGGCTTTGACTCCGATTTTCAAGGCAAGAATTTAGCGTCAGTTATTGAGGTTATTATGCCAATACCATTCAAATTGGATTACGTCATCGAAATGTTGGCCAGTAATGTGCAGCGGGAGGAACGAGCGATTAAGCAGCTGACAGGCGTTAAACTAACGGCAGTAGAAGCACGCGCCGTTTGGCCTCGCATACTCGAGCACAAGTGGTACATCAGCGAACGTCTTGGTCGCGATACCGGGCTGCGAGTTGCGGCGATCGACTACTTCGAAAACGTTTACGTGGCACCGAGCGTCTATAAGCGAAGTGCTTCATTGCCGCCGAGACTGCGCATGATGTACCCGCTTAACTGGGCCGGTTGAGAATCGGTTTCGGGAACGGTCTGCGGCAGGATCACTTCAACGCTTCGATCAATCATTCGCTTGTTTTAGTTGATGAGGTCTCGAATCAGCGAGCACCAAGCTCATAAATCTTTGTGTCGGGATGATAGGTGGTCCAGTCAAACCAATAGTCGTTAAGCACGGCCACCTTCTTAAGTTGCCTTCCCAAGAGCGACCCTGCGATCGCCTTACCTGTAAAATCCCATTCGCTTCCGGTTTCAGCGTCAACCAGAGTTAGCGAGGCAGTATTCGGTTTAAGAAAGAATTCCAACTTGCGCCCGTCCACTGATCGTTCGTAAGCACGCACCGACCGCTTGTCGTCCCCAATGACAACAAAGATCGCATCGCCAGCCACTTCATCCAGGATCAGATTTTGTTTGACCAATGCGTCGAACGGATACGCTTTTGCGACTCTGTTAACAGTGATACCAACAACGAGGGTTCGCGGTTCAAGAGACTTGTCCAGAGCAACAGACGTTGTGACCGGCACCTTGTTCATGCGCTCTTCCCAATTTGCGGGCGCATACTTCCCTGCTCGCATTATCTCTTCATTGGGCCGCAGCACGCGTCCCTCTGGCTGCTCGCGCTTCCATAATCCGAAGGTCAACTCATCATGGAAAACAGGACGAAGCCGCTGGCCCTTGAGTGGTCCCTGAATCGCCTCACCGGTTACCTGCTGCCACCAGGAGCCCGTCTCTTGGTCGCGCATGATGAAGTTCTGGTTATTGATTCCCGCCAAGTGAAAGTGAAGCTGCCGGCCGTTGACTGTCGTTTCCCACACCAGACCGGTGTGACAGAGCGTTCAATAAGTTGCAACTATCGGAGTGCCGCCAACCGTGTCCTGGACCAGGTGATGGTAGGCCATCAAGCGAATCGGATAGGCTGCGGCTTCGCCATTTTGTTCGACCGACATGACGATGTCGCCATCGTTAACGAATTGCGCCGCGCTCGTTTTTGCGTAAGTTGCATTCGCGAGCGGATTAAACATCCATTCGAAATGATTCTGTCGTGCGAACCAGGTTGCCGCCAACAACGGTATGAGAATCACTACCAGCAAAGCTTTTCGCCACCAGCCGCGCGAGACTTTCCAGATCCAGAACAGCAGAGCCATACCTATTGCCAGCGAGACGATGGTCAGCATGGGCGACCAGCGACGCAGCGCATACGATATTTCCAGGCCCTGCTGAGATTGCGGACGAAATGGCTGAATTAGCCAAACGGGTAGGGCCACTATCGCGAAAGCAGCCACCACGATCAAAATCAAGATCAACCAGGCTACTTTGCTCTTAAAGAAACTGCGGCCGGTAATTGTTTCCATTGAAATTATTTGCGGTCTTCAATCCGATAAGCTGTTATTGCAAAAATCATTATAAGACTTGTCGCCCGTTCATGGCTGCCTGTCCTATCTGTTCCCTATTTGACGTATTCCCAGTGCCATGGTTCGTAGAAGTAAGGACGAAAGCCAAAGCGCTCAGCGTTGCGCACCAGCCATTGGTAAACGCGCGTCTGTACCTGCACCTCGCGATTTGAATTCCTGGCATCTACAGGCTCACCGCCAACATAGAGATCGAGAGCGCGGCCGGTGAAGTGCGGACTGTTGACTGCCAGACCAGCGCTACCCACGTTCGGCGATTCGCGGCGCAGTTTGTCCTGATACTCGCGCGAGCGGAAAGCGGAAATGATCTTCAGAAACTTTTCGTCGGGCGCGAGTTCGCCGTGTGCGCCATGCGCGAGATTGAGTGAACGATCGGAGACGGCCGCAGCCACCATCCGTTTGTAAGCCGCATAGGTGGCGCGCTCCACTTGTCGCAATTCCTCGGCGCGGGTCGGATCGTAAAAATCTGAAATGGGCGCGATGAGTAGTTGATCAGATTTCGCTATTTCTCGATCCTTTAGCCGGGCGCCCTGCCAAATCGAAATCATTCCGTAGAGCGACTGATCGTCGAGCAGGCCGGTAGATTCCAAGCCCATCTTTTTCTGCCAGGTTGCGAGCGCCTTCGCGAAGCCGATCGAACCAACATCGTTCTTTGTGTTCAGCAGGCGACCGATTAGAGACGTGTAAAGGTACCAGCCGTGCTGCGGCTTGCCGCCGAAAGTCCACTCCAGCTCGTTGCGAAGCAGTACATTGCGTGAGGTCGCGGCAGCTAAGTCCGACGCAAGCGGTGTCCCTTGACGATGCATCTGAGCGCGGCATGTGCCGGCAGCAAACGGAACGAAAGGGAGCATTCCCGAAACAAGTACCGCCGTAAGAATTGTGAAGCGACTCATGCTGCTCATTTCATTAGCACCGTCGCTTTAGCGCGGTGAAAATGCCATTACACACAAACCGAAAACCGTTTAAACGGTTTCCGTTCCACACCGAACCACTGATCACCGGGCTAAAGCCACGGTGCTAATGAGAAAGCGCCTTTCATCTTAGGTTCGTTTACTTCAGTCTTTAGTCGCCGTTTAGACTCCTGCCTGTTTTACGTACCCAACGCGGGGCTGAATCTATTTGTTGCCTCAGAATCAAATTCAGTTGTGCGGCGTGATGTTGCACATGACGCAGGTTGTAGAGCAACAACTCCATTCTGCTGCCTTCAAAGGATCCGATCGCGAGATGCTCCCCAGAACTTTCATCGGTTAAAGAAGCAATCAAAGCGCGGCACTTCTCGCGGCCAAGCTCGAGGTAGTTTTGCAGTTCATCTTTAGTGTAAGGACGTTCCGGCACAGCGTCGGAATCCCTTTCATCCAACGTAAAAGGGGCAGGCGGAACAAAAGTTTTACCCGGATCCGACAGATAGAAGTCCAGCCAAAAGAGCGTGTGATAGACGAGATACCAAAACTCGGGCTTTTGCGAGCGGTCGTTCCACAGCTTTTCCGGACATGCGTGCATCGCATTCTCTAGCATGTCGATGGTGGCGCCGAACTGCTGCCAAACTACAACTTTCCAGGTCTCTTCCATTTTCGAAGTAGGACGGGCATTCCTGCCTGTCCCTCTTTCTTGGGGGTTTGTAAACCAATATTAGGACTACGCAAACTGGACAGGCATTCGTGCCTCTCCCAGCATTTGCGTTATGAGCAACTGGACAGGCAGGAATGCCTGTCCTACTTTTACAGATACGACAGCCACCAGTCGCGTCGCCGGGCTTTAACGCCCGCGAACCATTTACATAACGGATAAAGCAGCAGCACGCCCGCAATCCAACATGCGTAGACAACCGCGAGGTTGAAACCTACGCCGGGCGGTGGGCCGGCGAAGTTGATTCGACTGCCAAACATCCAACGCACTGGTTTTCCGGCAATCAAGTGAACGATCACTGAAATGAAATGAGCTGTCGGCCACTGCAATAAATAGAAGAACAGCGGCACGCGGCCAAAAGTAACGAAAAAAGTTTGGATGCTACTCGCAAAAGAATGCGGGCGGGATTCAAATGATTCAAACCAAGCCAGCGCCAGCAGTGCCGGTCCCAACGTCATGAGCAAGAAAAGAAGCGACGGTGGATACTTTGTCACATTCAGGAACGAGATGAAGGTAAACTTCCAATTGCCCGTCTTCGTCCAATGGGAAGGATCTCCGTAATGATTGATGGCGCGAATGAAAAAGAAACCGGCCGTCGTAACTGCACCGAGAATTAGCAGCAGACGTCGCCGTCGCGCAGCACTCAATTGGTAAAGAGCACCAAACGCATAGCCGGCGGCCATCACGCCAACCCACGGAATCAATGGATAAAGCACAAACACGACCGGGCTGGGAAAAAACCACAACACGGGGAAGGCTTCGAAAGCCTGGTGAAGGATCATAAATAGCTTCGCCCATACACCCGGCACGGGACTCTGTGGTCCATGCCAACCCTCAACATGAAATCGATCGAGCAAGTTGTGGGATGCAATCATTAGCACGCCAAACGTACCGACAACTCGCAGCGGCAGATGAATCAGAACCGCCAGAACGATCATGGAGACGCCGATGACCCAAATAACCTGCATCACTCCCAGAAAGCGGTAATCAACATTAAATGTCACCGCGATCCTCACCCAGGTAAACTCCAAAACAATCAACCAGAACCCGCGGCTGACGAGGAAGCGCGACAATTCCCCTTTGCTTTTGCCTCGCGCAATTTGCAGATAGGTGCCGGTGCCGGCGAGGAACACGAAAACCGGCGCGCAAAAGTGTGTAATCCAGCGGGTCAGGAAAAGCTTGACGCTGGTATGTGCCAGGTCAGTCGGGTCAAAGCCCTGCAATGCGGCGTAGTGCACAAAGTCCCGCGTGTGATCGAGCATCATGATGACCATCACGATGCCGCGCAGCAGATCGATTGAATCTATTCGCCTGCGACCGGGCGGAATGGGTTGTGGTGGCGCATCAGTGAAAGGCGAGGGTGGACGCGGAATATCTGTCGGGCTGGGTAACGAAACGCTCATCGTCAATTCCCTAAAGCGTGGCACCACTGCGGGTATCGTTTAGATAAACGGAAACGCCGTAGAGGTTCTCAGCTAAGATGTACATCAGGTTCGCCGCCTCGACATAGTTTTCCAACTTGTCAGCGTTTTGGTTAAAGATATCAAGACGCAACTGCGCTGCAGCTCTGCGATCGCTTTCAGGCATGCTGGTGTCCTGGGCCAGTCGGGTTAGTTCAGCCAGCGTCCAGGGAAACCATAGGAACGTGGATCCCTCAGCGAGGAATTCGGTGCCCACGAACCGCAAATCTGCATCCGGCAGGTGGCTGTTGTTTGCTTCAATTGACCAGTCGGCAAATTGTTTGTTCTTGAGGAAGTCCTGCCTGGCAGTTCGGTATACCGACTCATTTTTGATGAACGCAAATGCGTCGACGTCAGCGGCGCGCGACAAAACGTACAGCACCTGAGCGGTTAGACCTTCGAAGTGTTCCCGCTGACCGGATCGATTCGGGTTCGGCACCCAGCCCTGACCGTTCGCATAGGTTCGCAGCAGCCAGTTGATTCCTTTACGTATGTTCTCGTCATACCTGTTGCCGACACTACTGCCAACAGCAGGCGACGTCTTTGCCTCAATCAAGCTCCACAGGGCCATCACCGTCGGATAGGTTCGGGTGAATTCCGTGTTCTCGTCTCTAATGGGCCGCCAACCACCGCCCGAATCCTGACGACGATTGGTCTCATCCAAATCGCGCACCACGTGCTTTATCACATCTTGTCTTTCTTGTTCGTTCCAGATCGCGGTCTTGCTATCAAGCGATTTAATGTTGGCCCAGCGTTACCCAACTACCAATTTCAGTAATCGTGTACTGACTTGCATTGCCGTACAAGTTCCAGCCTTCGACCGGCGTGCTTTTATGCAGTCCCTCCAGATAATTGAAAGCGTTTTTGATCTTCGGCACGTATACATCCACGTTTTTGTTCAAAGACAAAACGCCGACCAGACACTGCGCCGTCTGCCAGACCTGCGTAGTTGCGTCAGCCGAAGACGGCGACATTTTTATGCCGCCATCCGCACCCTGCGCCGCGAACACAGTGTCAGCCCATAAATCTGCCTTGCGCTGAAGCAGCGCGCGATACTCAGCTTCAGGTTTACTGGGACGAGAAGTCGGCGCGGTTGGTTTCGTCTTCAGAAACAAAACAATTGCGATGGGGACAACCACTACGGCAAGCGCGGCTGCGATGACCCAGGGCGTTACCGCTCGTTTCTTCCGTTTCTTAACGGTCGCCGGCGGCGCCGGGTTGCCGACCTCGTCGGTATACAGATTGAATAGGTGCACCTTGACGGCATGCTTAACTTCCACTTCACTCAGATCGTGCAGCAGTGGTTGCCAGCGACTGTACTGGTTCAAGTCTTCGGCTACGCGCTTGGAAAGCAGGATGTGTCCGGCATCGCCGCTATCCATGACGCGCTGGGCCATGTTGATGCCCGAGCCCGCGACGTTGATCCGGCCATTCACGTCGATGATTTCATTCACGGGACCGCTGTGAACACCCATCCGAATTTGAATTTCGGGATGACTCTTGAGCGCCTTGCTGATCTCCAGTGCACACTTCACCGGCGCGGTGGGATCGTTGAAGAACACGAGCGCCATACCGTCGCCGGTGGGAATGCTGGTGAGTTGATCCAACTTTCGCGCTTTGGCAACTTCAGTAGAATCGCGCACCAACTCCTGCAAGGTGTGCAGCACGCTCGCCTGTTCGTCGATTGGCAGTCGCGAATAACTCACGATGTCCATGAACAGGACATGAGCCAGTTTCATGGTGCCGCTGAGGGAATTCTCAAAAGACATTTTCTTTTGCTTCTTTACAGCAGTTCGATTTCACGAACGATCAGAATTTCCGGAAGCCCGCGAAGCGCGGCCAGCGCTCCCGGTTCAACAGTAGAGTCAACTTCGATCACCGCCATTGCTTCACCGCCCCGCTGGCGCCGGCCGAGATGAAAACTACTAATGTTGACACAGAGTTCTCCCAATATCGTTCCTACGCGGCCGATGACTCCAGGCACGTCGCGGTTGCGCATCACGAGCATGTGACCCCTCGGAATTGCCTCGATATGAAATCCGTCAATTTCTGTGATCCGCCCTTCGCGCGCTTGTTCGCCAAAACCAAAAATCGTGCCTGCCAGTGACTGTTCGCCGCTATCGACGATCACGCGCGTGCGTATCGCCGGCACAATATCCGAACCCGCGCGAACGTAGCTGGTAGTAACATTGATGCCGCGTTCTTCAGCAATCAGAAAGGCATTGACTACGTTGACGCGCGCGCTGACATCGCGCAACAAGCCGGCCAGAAACGATCGCGTCACCGGCGCGCCATCTGCGTCCGCAATCTCACCGGCAAACTCAATGCGCACTTCACGCACGGCGCTGTCCACCAGTTGCGCATGAAAACGGCCGAGCTTCTCCGCCAATTCCATATAAGGGCGGAGCAGTCCCAATTCTTTTGTTCCGAGTGCGGGAACGTTTACTGCGCCGCGCAAAGCGCCAGTCAGTAGATAGTCACGCATTTGTTCAGCAACAGTGAAAGCAACGCCCTCCTGAGCCTCTGCTGTTGAGGCGCCGAGGTGCGGAGTTACGATGACTTCATCGAGCGAGAGGAGCGGATGATCAGCGGGCGGTGGCTCTTCGGCGAAAACGTCAAGCGCAGCGCCGGCTACCACTCCCGATTTGATGGCGTCATAGAGAGCGCCTTCGTCAACCAACCCGCCGCGCGCACAATTAATGACGCGCACGCCCTTTTTCATTTTTGCGAACGCATCTTTACCGATAATGCCGCGGGTTTCGGCGGTCAAAGGCGTATGCACAGTCAGGAAATCGGCGTCTGCAAAAACCTGATCCAAAGAGGCGAGTTCTATTTCCAGATCACGCGCCTGCTCGGCCGCGATGAACGGATCAAACGCAACTATCCGCATCCCGAATGCGCGGGCTCTGGCAGACACAGTCCTTCCAATTCGTCCCATGCCTACGACACCCAGGGTTTTGCCCTGGAGCTCGACGCCGATGAACGATTTGCGATCCCACTTGCCCGATTTCAGACTGGTGTTGGCTTGAGGCACGCGCCGCGCGAGCGCAATCAAGAGCGCGACCGTGTGTTCGGCGGTTGTGATCGTATTGCCGTCCGGCGCATTCATCACTACGATGCCGCGCGCCGTTGCCGCCGGCACGTCGATATTGTCCACACCGACGCCGGCGCGACCAACAACTCGTAAAGCCGTAGCCGTGTCCAGCAAATCGCCGGTGACCTTAGTTTCGCTACGCACTACTAATCCAGCGCAACCGGCAAGCGCGTCGCGGAGTGCCGCCAGATCCAACCCAGTGCGTTTCTCTACGACAAAACCAGCGTCGCGCAATGGCTGCAGGCCGCTATCGCTGACTTCATCTGCTACAAATATTTTTGCAGGAGTATTCGACATTAAGGTCGGGTGCTTTAGACTATCTGGTTACAGATTTGAAAGAGGTCGTATCGTAGCAGGCCGGGTCAATTTGCGTCGAGGAGTAGCACAGACTTTTTAGTCTGTGTGTCGGTTGCAGAGCGCAGACTGAAGTCTACGCCACATTGCAGAGGAGTATCACAGACTTTACTCTGATGAGGTTCGATAAAGATCAAGAAGTACAGAAGTACAAGCTTTAGCTTGCCGCCTCCTCAAGAGCAAACTAAAGTTTGTACTCTAAACTTCTTTACATCGGCCCCGCATCATCGGTTTCTCTCTTCTCATCAAACGCTCCGTCTGGAGACCTAACGCTTGATTCTCGCTCGTCCTGTTTGGCTGCCGAGGATTTCTCGTTATCTTCCAAGTCCGCAACCGTTTCTTTGCTGGTAGCGTCGGACTCTTGATTCGGAGTGCCAGGCTTGCGACCAATTGATTCTTCCATGACCAATTCCCCCGTTAGATATACCAACTTGCCACGACTGCCACGGCGACCAGGACGGCAGCGTACACGCCGGCAACAACATCGTCAGCCATAATGCCCAGACCGCCATGTAGAGACTCAAATCTACGAGCGGGGTATGGCTTAACTATGTCGAAAGTCCTGAAAAGCACAAACGCGAGGATTGCCGGCCACCAGGCTGCTCCGAGAACAAAAGGAACCGGAATCAGGGCAATGAATTGTCCGGCCACTTCATCAATCACGACCTTGCTCGGATCTTTTCTACCAGATAGTTTCTCAGCGCGAGACGCCGCCCAGATTCCAAACAGCGTAATTACTACAAGGACAACTAACTCAAAAGCCACCACAGCGTAATAAACATGAAGCAGAGTGAAGTTGCGCCCGGCGGCAGCACCGAAGAAGAGCTTCATGGCGATGCCACGAACCAAAACATAGACAGCTATGCCGACAAGGGAACCCCAGGTGCCCGGCGCGAGTGGCAGATAGCCGACGCCGCAGGTGGCAATCACGAGCGCGAGATAATCCTTTCCTGATCGCGCGGCTCGAGGTGGGGCAACAGCTTCATGAGCTGTTGTCACGGGATTCAATTCGTCGCTGGATTCTTTTAGCGTCGTCCGTTGTTCGTGGTCGGTGGTCAGTTGTTTGTCCTCCTTACCAAGATCGGTTCAACAATCACTAGCGAGCAACTGACAACTAACTACTGACAACTGACGATTTTCCCCACCAGATCATATTCCTGCGCCGCGGTAATCAGTACGTTTAGCATCTGACCTGAAGTGGGCTCGAAACCTTCAGGCGCGTCATTGATCAGCACGCAGCCGTCGATATCGGGCGCTTGAGTTTCCAACCGACCCTGCCAGAGTAGTTCGCTCTCGTTAGACTCACCTTCGAATATTACCCGAACCCGCTGGCCAACCATTGCTTTGTGTTTCCGCTTGGCAATTCTTGCCTGCGCTTTCATCAAGCGCGCGCGCCGCTGTTTCGCAATCTTGGGATCGACTTTGTTTGAAAGCTCGTATGCCGGCGTTCCCTCTTCATCGGAATATGTAAACACACCTACCCGATCGAATTCGACGTTCTTAACAAACGCCAGCAGCTCTGCAAAATCTTCTTCCGTCTCGCCCGGAAAACCGGTGATGAAAGTCGTGCGCACTGCAATTCCGGGCACGCGATCGCGCACACGCTTTATTAGTCTTTCAAGCGAAGCGCGATTGCCGCCGCGCTTCATCAGTTTCAAAACATTTTGCGATGCATGCTGCAAAGGCATATCAAGATATTTGACGGCCTTCGGTTCTTCCGCAAGCACATCAAGAAAGCCATCGCTGATGTGCGTTGGATAGGTGTACATCACGCGCACCCATTCGATGCCATCGGTGTGCGACAGTTCCCGCAGCAAGTGCGCCAGCGCATCCTGCTTGCCCAGATCTTCTCCATAACGAGATGAGTCTTGCGCAACCAGGATCAACTCCTTGACACCCTCTTCCGCCAGTTGCTGTGCTTCGGCAACGATGGAACCAAAGCGCCGGCTGCGGAAATGACCACGCATCTGCGGAATGAAACAGAAGGCACAGGGGCGATCGCAACCCTCGGCGATTTTTATGAATGCGTAATGCGAAGGCGTTGCCAACACACGCGGCGTAGATTCATCGTAGAGATACGTCGCGCTTTGATTGCCGAGCGGAATTGCTGGAAGCGAACGAGTATTTGTCTGCGGATCGCAAACCGCAAGAATATCGTTAATCTGGCTGGTGCCGATGCAGGCGTCAACCTCAGGCATCGATGCCTTTAGTTCATCGCGATAGCGCTCAACCAAACAGCCCGCCACTACCAATCGCGTTGCCCGGCCGTTGGTTTTAAGTTGCGCCGCCTCGATAATCGCTTCGATCGATTCCTTCTTTGCCGAATCGATGAAGCCACAGGTATTTACAACCACCGTGTCCGCGTCTTCCGCGTTCGCCGTAATCTGATAACCCTTTTGCTGCAGCTGGCCCATCATCACCTCGCTGTCGACGAGGTTTTTGGGACAACCGAGACTAATAAATCCGACTTTATTCATAACTAGCGAATCCTGAAATCGTAAATAGAAAACTGGGCAGTATTGAGTGCTGCTGTCATTCGAAAGTTTCTTCGAGTTTTGTGAGCGCCCGCTCAATCTCCTTCAGTTCTTCCGCTGACAACCGTTGGCGGCCAAATCTGACTCGGTTGTACGCTCGTGTGATGGTCCACGCTTCGGGGACGTCGAGCCTGCCGGCAAACTCCAGCGGCGTCAAATCGGTGTCGCGCTGGATCCCACGCTGGGCCAACACAGTCGTAAGGCGTTGATAAAACTCCACCATTGATTCGTCATGATTGGATTCCTGGTCGAAACGTCCCAACATCCGACGCCAGCCAAAACGCCTTATGCGACGCGCCAACAGAAAAAGAAGCAGGGCAACAACCAGTGTAGTACCTACGGGAATGATGCCACGGAAATCTGACGGCAGCATCTGAACAGTTCTGTTAAAGACAACTGAACCAAAATGGCGAAACTTCAACAGCCGGTTCTGCAGCGAGGTTGCCAGCGAGCGCTGTTCCTGCTGGTCATAACCAACTACATACTGAAACCACATCAGCTCGAATGCTTCGGCATATTTTTCCAATTGGCCGGTGATGCCGCTTCTCAGTGGTTCGGTGCGGCCGGCCGCAGGCGTCGGATCAAACGTGACCCAGGAATGGTTTTCGGGAAAATAGACCTCGACCCAGGAATGCGCGTCGCTTTGTCTCACCGTATAAGCGCTGGCTGCTTCGTTGTATTCGCCGGGAAGAAAACCATTCACCACGCGCGTTGCAATGCCGCGCGTCCGCAACATTACAGCCATGGCGGTGGAAAAATATTCGCAGTGGCCGACCTTTATATTGAACAGGAAATCAGCGAGCGGGTCGGGACCACCGGCTTTCATGTCAAGCGAATAACCATAGTCGCTTCGCAACTGCGATTCGATCGCTTTCGCCTCGTCGTAACGATTGCGCGCGTGGGCATTTACCACCATCGCGTTTGCCAGTGCTTCAATGCGTGGATCAATTGAGCGGGGCAGCTGTAGGTAACGCTCAAACGCCGCTGGGTACGGTGTCGCATCGCCTCGCAACAAGACCACGTCAGGCTCCGTCGCATCTGATATTGCTTTGTAGACTACGCGTTCAAATTCGCGGCGCGCCTGTATTGAGCCCTCGCCGTCCATGCGCACAAACGAGAAATCACCCTGAATAGCCACCGGTCGCGGCGCTGCAAACAGCACTGGCGACTCAATTGGTTCGAGAAAGATCGTTTGCGTAGTGAGGCGATGAAGCGACTCGGTGGTTCCCAACTGGAAGAAACCTCGCTCACTTTTTAGTTCAAGCGGCCGGCGCGCCTCGGGCGATTTTCTCCAGCCTCGACCGGTGAACTCATCCAGCGCCACGCCTCGCCAGCGAAACTCGCGACCGTTGGGCACATCGTCCAAACGAACATGCATCACGATGGCGTTGTCTTTTTTTAAGCTGCCGATTGCTCCCAGGGTCACGTTTTCGGAAAAGCCAATAAAGTTTGTCAACGCGCTGCCGGAGCGACTAAGCATTGCGGCGCCGGAACGCGGCGCCAACAGGAAAAGCGGCAAGGCCAAAATGAAAATGAGGACGAACAGAAAAACCGCCACCAACGGCAGGCGACGTGCTTCGACGGTGCGTTTGTTGTAGCGACGCTTATGTTTGAAGATGCCCGCATCAGGCGCGACCAGCAGGCGCGTTTCCGTGGCAGCCAGGCTGCGCTTCGATTTATGAATTTCGAACGCGACTACCGTAGTCAAACCACAAAGCATGTAGATGCTGAGGCTAGCCAGGAAGATTGGGCTGAAGCTCAACCCAGCGGCCAGAAGGATTTCGAAGAAAGAGATCAAATAGAGAAAGACCCAGTCGCGATCCTTTTTTTGCTGTAACAGCTTTACCGCTGCCAGGAAGACAATGAGGTGCGCCAACGCTGCGACACCAAGCTTTCCGGCAGGCTCACCAATCGTTTTCTGGTATTGCCAGTCGAAAAAAAACAGCGGGATCGAAAGGAGTACAGCAACCAATCCCATACGTTCTGACAGTTGCCACTTCCGGCCTTCAAGCTTCCAGGCGGCAATGAGAATCGCGAAGAACAAAAGAGCCAAGACGAGATTTAGTCCACCAGCCAACACAAGTGCCAGCGTAGCCACGGCGATGGTGGCGTAAGAAAAAGCGCGAAAGTAAGTCTCGAGGCTCATCAACTATTTACGTCTCAAGCGGATCTCAAAAAGTTTAGGCCACAGTTTGCCCGTTACGAAGAGTCGGCCGTTGGTTTCGTCATATGCTATGCCGTTTAGCACCGCCTCTTCATCGCTAACTTCGCCACCGGCGAGGAGTCCGGTCAATTCAATCCAGCCGACTACTGCACCAGTCCGCGGGTCGATACGAGCTATACGGTCCGCGTGCCAGATGTTGGCATAAATTTCGCCCTGAACGTACTCGAGTTCGTTAAGCTCGTTCACCGGTGACCTGCCATCAACGACTGCGATCGTCTTTCGCACTTCAAAGTTGGCCGGATCAAGAAAACGGATGCGGTTGCTGCCGTCGCTCAGAATAAGTGACTGACCGTCGTTTGCGAGTCCCCAACCTTCACCCTGGTAATGGAACTCGCCAAGCTTCTGAAAAGTCCAGGCGTCGTATATAAACCCCACCTGATGTTGCCAGGTTAATTGGTAGATTTTGCCTTTTAGAAGCGTGATGCCTTCTGCAAAATAGGGCGCATTGACGTCTAGCTTCTGCAGCACCTTGCCGCTTTCGATTTCCACTCGTCGCAAACTCGAATGGCCCACCTGGCCCGTGCTCTCGAGTAACTTGCCCTCATTGAAGACGAGTCCCTGCGTATACGCACCCGGGTCGTGCGGCCAGACATGGACCACCTCATAGCCATAAATCGGAACCGGGTCTTTTCCCGGGGTCTTGAGATTGGCAACAGAAGTCGTCTGGCAACTAAGAACCGGTATTGATAATAGAAGCGTGTAGATTATGGCTCTTCGCCGCGTTACGCGCTTCGGCAAGAGAGAAAACAAACTCCACGTCATACCACTTTTTAGAGAAGGAATCATGACCAACAGAATAACAACCAATAGAGAATACGTTTCCAGCGACGTGAATAGCTTTTGCCTTAGCCGATTGTGGCACAAACTTTCAGGAAGGTCTGAACAAGTAATGCGGGCTGGCGTTTCCAAACCCGCGCAGCGGGTGGAAGCATAGAGCCTGGGGTGTAGCGGAGCGGAACCCCAGGATCGTTTAGGAGAAAAAGCAAGAGCCCACGAAGTGGGCGACAGCCGTTTATGACAAGTAAATCGCAGGGTTTGCGCTATCGCACGCTTCGCGCGCTCGGGGTTTTTAACTATCGTCATCCTGGGGTTCCGCTCCGCTACACCCCAGGCTTTATGCTTCCACCCGCTACGCGGGTTTTGGAAAGGCCTAGCCGCAATGACTTGTTTAGAGTCTCCTTCAGTTTGTGTTGGTACACCTCTTAAAGTCTGCTCCACAGTTTAACTGAGCAAGCTGGATCGATGAAATTGCGGCGAAAGCTTTGCCTTGCCCCGAATGATGGGCCATACTTGCCGCCACCAATTCACGCCGCACCTTAATCGGATCTTGAACCCTTTCTCTGAATAGCGATTAGCCCAGAGACAATGACCGGTTCCGACCACAACAAGATTTTGGCGATTGGCTTTGGCGCGTTTGCCGCGCTTTTCCTCTTTACGTTCCTGCTGCTGCTGATCGTTACCACCGGTGTGTTCGTCGCCCTCGGAATCACTTTCGCTAACCAAACGGGAGACAGTACGCAGGCGGGCATAGGAATTCTGGGCGGAGTTTTCACGGCCATCTTCTACGGCATGCTGGGAATCATCTGCGTTGTACCTACAACGATGGCGGCTTGGAAGATGTTGAAGCGCAGAAAGAGAGCGCGATTGTACGGAATCATTGCTTCGATCGTGGTGCTCCCAATATTTCCCCTCGGAACAATCCTGGGCATTTATGGTTTGTGGTTTTTCTTCACCGCGGAAGGTAAACAATTCTACTCGATTAACGCCGGAAATATTGTTTGAGCAAGATTAAGGACTGCTCGATCGCAGTACTGGGATCGCGGGCGTCCCGCCCGCAATGAGCGCACAGCGCGAAAAAAGCGGCACAACCGCACGCTGGCACCTGCAGCTCGTTTGCTGGATAGAGGCCCGCGCTCCCAGTAGCATACTTGACTGTCATCCATCCGCGTCGTATGTTCCGGAAAATGAAGTTTCTTCTAACCATCTGCTTACTTCTAATTTCAATAGCCACACTTGCGAGCGCGCAGCAGCGCGGCAAGCATCTCCCACGCGGTCACAGACGAAAGAGGCCGAACGTCGACTTTCCGACCTTGGCTACTGGACAGGGTCAGTTGATGGAATATTTGATTCTGGGTCACAGTCCGCGCTGATAGCCTTTCAGAAATGGGAGGGCCGCCCTATCACTGGCCAGCTAACGATTGATGAGCTAGAGGCAATTCGCACCAGCGCCTCGCCCAAAGCCAGGGAAGTTGGATACGCACATGTTGAAGTAGACCTGGATCGTCAGGTGCTGATGTTAGTCAACGATGAAGGTAACGTCAGGGTCCTGCCTGTCGCAACGGGAAAGGACAAGCCATTCGTTGATGAAGGTCAGAACAGCATCGCTTACACGCCCCGTGGCCGGTTCATTGTTTATGACAAAGAAGTTGGTTGGCACACGGGTTCGCTTGGATCAATTTATTACGCCAATTTCATTAGCGGCGGCGTAGCGATTCACGGCAGCCATAACGTCCCAAACCAGCCAGCGAGTCACGGTTGTATTCGAGTACCAATGTTCGCGGCTCGTGAAGTGAGCAAGCTACTGAAGTTGGGAACAATTGTGCTGGTCTACGATAAAGTCTCGTTCGTCTCCGCGAAGTCGTGGGCCCAAAACCCCAAACTCACAAGGCGACCTATTGATTAGTGCCGCCTCAGATGACATCGATGATACAACTGCGACTAGAAGCCGGCCCAGTTCTCTCGTGATCAAAAAAGCCCGCTCGAAAATTATCCGAGCGGATTGAATTAACTTCCTCCAGCGGGTCCCCGGGGGCGCTTCGCCGCCGGGTGAAGCTGGATTAACTTCCGTGCTCGGGTAAGAAAACATTGACGTTGCGTTAGAAGTTGACATATTCTGCCGACGTTCTCACAGGGTTGGTTCTCCGAGTCTGCTACTCCGCATTCCTCCGATGCCACCCTGACGGTTCCTGTCCTAGCGTAAGCCTAAAGTTGGAGACAAACATGCAAACAGACGAACGTTATCAAATGGTTGAAACTGAACACGGGGGCGGCGGTTTCGGAAAAATCTCAAAGCAACGTGACACTATTCTTGAACGGCTAGTTGCTGTCAAATCCCTGCTGATTCTCGAAGATCAATCTTCCAGGGAAAGGTTTATTAATGAAGCTAAAATTCTTGCCAGAATGTCTCACCCGAATATCCCTGCTATTTACGACGTCAAATTTGGAAAGCAAGACATGCGGATTTATTTTGAGTTCATCGATGGCAGTAATCTTCGAGAGGTCATAGCCGAGGGTTCTTATCCGTCAATGGAGGAAGCAAAGCGCTGGTTCAGCCAAGTTGCGTCTGCTCTTGAACATGCAAATTCAATGGGAATCGTTCATCGGGATGTGAAGCCTGCCAACATCATAATTTCTACTGACCGAAGCTCCGCCTTTTTGGTTGATTTCGGGATCGCCCTAACTGCAGATGATGTCAAGAGAATAACAGAACAGGGCTATGTCATTGGTACGCCGGGTTATATGTCGCCCGAACAAATGGAGGGCAAGGAGCTTGATGGAAGATCGGATATATACTCATTAGGAATAACACTATACGAAGCGCTGTGCGGACATTCGCCTCAGATCGGTGATTACAAAAGTCTCGCTGACGCAAATGAGGCAATTCCGCCAGCAATCGATGAACTAATTAAGCAGAGTCTAATTCAAGACAAGCAGCGCCGATTAGGTTCAGCTAAGGATTTTATCCTTGGACTGAGAAGTGCTTTTAGAACAGACATTCCGCTTTCGAGCGTCTTGACAGACGCCCGACTGCACGAACTACACGCTGCCCTTCAGGGCATGTCAGCGGAAGAATTCTCAGGCAAGCCAAAAGGCCAAAGACTTCTCATTATAAACCGGATCAAAGATCTAACTAGAATTGACAAGCCCACTTTAAGGAGACCAACGGCGGAGATGATTGCGCTGCTGGTCAGATTGGCTATTTACGAACCGACAAAAGAGTATTCTGTAATCGTGAATGCCGGCTACGAGTGGGGATATGAAAAGTGGTATGGTCCAACATGGCAGGGGGACGATGTAAACCGAGATGCTTTAACCGAAGCTTCTAAATCGGCACCTAACGATGCGCACCAAACGATTTCCCAAGTGCTACTAGAGTTTGTTGAAAAGCAAGAATTGACTGACAAACCCCATTGGTATCTTCACGACCTACGTTTGAATGTCATGGGACTGCTGGCAAATCAGCACTGTGACGCGTTTGCTGAACGGCTTGCGACAATCTACGATCAGATCAATGAAATCTCACATGAGCCGACTGTCGATGTCTCCCGAGATACTGATCCCACAGCGGATCTGAAGGTGTCAGCCGCCACAAGCGAAAGCTAGTGATCTATTGTAAGCAACTTTCATAAAGGATCGTCGAATCGGGAAGCTTGATCGGCGTTTGTTAGAGGTAAGGTGACGAAGAGGCTGACGACAGAAAATACCCGCAAGAAAAAGGAAAATCCCTGGAGAAAGCTTTGGATGATTTACTTCAGGATTGAATTTGCTCCTGATAGCCGAGTTGAATTCAAAGTCGGCTTGGATCACATCAAGCTAGCCCCTTTCGCTGCCTGACAAGTGCACCTCGAAAACTCCTCCTAGATGTTGACGGTGCTGATTATGTATGCTTTCGACCTAGAGGAATATATCAAGTGGAGACAGATATCCAGTCCTCAATATCGCTTCTGGACACGAGCGTGGGTCGACTCCCTGCACATGGGAACTCGCGTGCATTGGGCTCTTTCACCCGTCTCTGTGCTGAGCCTTGCTTTCATGTGGGAGTTCATGTCACGCCAAGGACTTCAATACGCCAAATACCAGCGCCTCGCCATCAAGGGCATGGCCCGTCGTCGTCATGCCCCTTGCTTCTACTATGGGAGAATGCCCGAATTCGAGGATGAAGGTTGTGTATGGACGGAGTTCTTTAATAAGCAAATCGAGGCTCGAGATGCTATTCGGCACGCAGTGGTAGATTGGCATTTGAAGGACTTGCAAAAAGCGCAGGACTTTTCCCTGATTCAGGTGTCGATGGATAATTTGTTTGCCTCTCTCACACTTGAGGGATACACGACGGATCATCTTTTCAGAACAATCTGCAAATATGCACTTGATCCTCTTGGATTGAAGGATACATCCGTGGAGTCTCGGCTCCGTAAGGTTCTAGAGTCATATCGAGATCCGCAGCCATCTGAGTACATAGCGTATACGAAGCTTGTTCCAACGGGCCCGGTGTCTAATACGCTGCGATACAAATGGTCCGATGTCAGGTTGCACAGTGTTGACGAAGTTATTGAACTCGGAACTATAACAGCTCTCATTGGTGATAACCTTGAGCCATTTATCATTACCCGGCGTGCGGTTATTAGCGGAATCGGTGAACTCCATCGCCGCGAGGCTCAAGATTTATTTGCTCTTCTTGCGCAACGGCATCCCGGCTTCTCCGTTTTTGTGATGCCAGTTCGATCATATTTCAAGCTTACCGCCCCTGACTCTGCCAAGAAGTACTACGACGTTGGTTATCAACGAACGGAGCTTCCTATCACGGAGACAGGAGATGCGTCAGGTGCCATTCTTTTTGAAAGGGCGACGCGAGATCTCTTCGACGCACCGCACGAGGCCATGCGTAATCTACTGGTGGGCGCTGAACTCCGGTGGCGCAGACCGACCAGACTAGAGACAGATGAGGTATTGGCCAACGCGTATCGCTGGTCGCTTCGTAAGCGGTTGAGCCGAGAGTTTTCATCTTATCTCAGTCGCGCTAATGCACTAGGTAAGAATCCATTGGTACCGCAGGACTCTGTACTCAAAAAGCTGAGTGCCTGGGATTGGGAGAATGAGAAAGACTTTGCAAACCTCCTCGCCAACTTGTCGGAGCTTAATATCCCAGACGACGCGCTCGTGTTATGTCGGCTACGCGAAATTGTGAATTGGCACAATCCCGTGAATAGCGAAACACTTAGTCCGCAAAGCACCTGGCGGGAGATTAATGATTTGCTCGCATTGATTCGGGGAGTCAGAAACTCAGCGACCCACTTCGGATCTGCCGATCACGAACTTTATGGAATGATGCTCTACTTGGCGCGAGTATTATTTGAAGCATTCACAGCTGCTTGGGAGCGAGACGCGCTGGCAACAAGAACTGTGTCCTGAACTTTTCCGTCTTTTACATTGGTAATAAACAAAGCCCGCTCGAAATATCCGAGCGGACTTCTTAAGATAATCCCGGCGACTTCCTACTCACCCACGCACTTACCCGCGCAGTACCATCGGCTCCAACTGGCTTAACTTCCGTGTTCGGGATGGGAATGGGTATCGCTCATTAATTGAGGCCAACAAAGCACTAACCCTTAAGTGGTCGCCGCAGAAGTCTTATTCTCGTCCTTTTTGGCCAATCCATATTTTTCCATTAGGTAACTCGTCATCCTGTCTGCAAACTGATCGAGCGTCACGCCAATATTATTCGTTGCGAGACTGACATCTTTCATGGGAAACGTCTTGATTTGCCACTCAATTTTTCCTTGTTCCTTACGCTCCTCCCAGTTCATTTCCTTTAATTTGAGATGCGTTACGAAACATCTAATATCCGTCTTCGAGACAATGAACGCTCCATAAAACTTCCACCATGGCAAGTTTTGTAAGTTTGGTTCAGCAATCAAGTGCACTGCTTTAAAAGGTAATTTCTCCGTTGAGTCAAATCCAGCAATTACGGACCTCTGCTTAGTTACTGTCCGAAACTCCGGGTACTCGGGATACATTCCACCATAGAGCGCACTTCGCCGCGGATAGTATGCCTTTTCCTCCTCGTACTCTTCAGTTGAATAGAGAACTTTTGCAAAGAAATCTCCTGGATTGTTCGCCAGCCACTCGCCGATTGCTTTTGCATTCGGCACCTCGTAGCCCTCAATCATCAGTGTTCGTTTCAGGTTATATAGATCTTTGAGCGGATCAGGCAGTTGATAGCTCTCAATGACTTCCTTTATAGAACTGAAGGTCGTAATCGCGTCTTCTGCGGTGCAATACACTTCGGCTTCCTTTCGGATTCGGCCCTTTAGTTCTTCATTGATGGACAAAATCGGCGCGGTTGTTTTCGGAGGCAAAGCGGGCAGAACTGTTGCCGGTAAGAGGTTCGTAATGATCTGCCGCATGGCGTCATCGACGGCAGAAAATTCTTCGGTAAAATTAGCTTGCGCTACAAATACCGGTCTCTGGCGAGCATTTGTCGCAAATGAGTCGGAAACGAAATCTATAATGTCTTTGTATCGAATTGAGGGTGACGAGTGTTGCTGAATCGACTTGGCAAACTCAAGAGTGAAATAGCTTAGATTGCTGTCTTGCTGCGATGCCTGCGTCTGTTCCGAGGAGTACATGAAGTAACATTTATTGTATGACGTAGTAGTCGCTCTGATTGCTTTCTCAAATTCGTCGGATGACTTCACGTACTGTTGAGCGGAATAGCACGCGTCAACTATCTTGACAGCCAAGTCCGCGCCCAAGGAACGGAGCATCTCATCCAACTCAGCGTTTCCAAGTGTTGTTGCTTTGCTTCGTGATGGCGAATAGTCAGTCAGGAGGTAGTAGAAATCGCTACCGTCGAACAAGCCATGGCCAGTGAAATAAAAAAATGCTTCTCCGATCTCCCGCCCTTTATAATTGCTTATGAATCTTGATAAAGCGCTCTTTACGAAGCCGCTCGTTGTATCGGCCTCGAGGAACAATGTGTTGTCCGGGGCGAACTTCCCGGTCTTTTCCAAGATTTGTCGCAGCATTGCGCCATCATTCTTGCTCCCCGGCAAAGAGTTTGTTGCGCCATAGTCGCTCACGGCAAGAATAATAGCGATGTTCTCTTTGGTCATGACTGATTGAAAATATATTTCTGAACGCTTGGAATGTCTAGGGGACCTTGCAACCGGATCCTTAGCCTTCTCGCGCGGTGTCAGTGATACGGAGAATCGGTTGTGAAAAAAGCCCGCCTGACGTGAATCAAGCGGGCTCTACTTTAAATAATCCCGGCGACTTCCTACTCTCCCACACAGTTACCCGCGCAGTACCATCGGCTCCAACAGGCTTAACTTCCGTGTTCGGGATGGGAACGGGTGTGACCCTGTCGACAAAATCACCGGAAAAGTTGTGAAACAACTTTTGAGCTTTGGTCTTTGTACTTTGGTCTTTGTTCGCTATGGTCAAGTGAATTATTCAACTGACCAAGAGCGAACTTCAAAGCACTAAGAACAAAGCTCAAAGAACAAAAGTTCAAAAGATCTCAGAGAATCGAATAGTGATGTTTGCTTTTCCTTGGGCAAGTTCGCGCAAGCGCGAATTTGTTGCTTGAGTAAATTTTATGGTCAAGCCAAGGGACTGATTAGTAGTGGTCAACTGAGCACATTACTGCACTTACATATCCACCCTATTAACGTGGTGGTCTACCACGAGTCTCACTGGCAGAATTAATCTTGGGTCTGGCTTCACGCTTAGATGCATTCAGCGTTTATCCATGCTCAACATAGCTACCGAGCGCTACGGCTGGCGCCATAACTCGTACACTAGAGGTCGATCCATCCCGGTCCTCTCGTACTAAGGACAGATTCCCTCAATTCTGCTCCGCCCACACCAGATAGGGACCGAACTGTCTCGCGACGTTCTAAACCCAGCTCACGTACCTCTTTAATTGGCGAACAGCCAAACCCTTGGGACCTTCTTCAGCCCCAGGATGAGATGAGCCGACATCGAGGTGCCAAACCCTGCCGTCGATGTGAACTCTTGGGCAGGATCAGCCTGTTATCCCCGGCGTACCTTTTATCCGTTGAGCGACGGCCCTTCCATACAGAACCGCCGGATCAC
>WNFS01000619.1_pt1 | contig 25688 bp, 25 predicted proteins | sample 5400141 | NCBI WGS metagenome assembly WNFS01 (sample SAMN13153358, study PRJNA577476) | soil metagenome | isolation source: 60 cm saprolite under Madrone tree | place: USA:California | collected 2016-06-14
TGGTCACGACCGTTAGTCTTTCAAGTGGAACCGTGCCGGGAGCCAGCCTCAGCGTTCTCCGATCTTTTGACAAGGCAACGCTCTTCCTGACGCAATTGAATCGCATACTTCTTGGCCTCGGCTTTCTCGCGATTGCCATGGGAACTTTGCTCGGTTTCGTGCTCTCGGATACGTTTACTCGGCCCTTGGGCAATCTCGTTGCGGGCGTGCGAGCCCTTGAGGGAGGGAATTATAGCTTCCCTTTGCAGAGCAGCGGCCAGGATGAAGTAGCGGTAGTGACTAGGGCTTTTGGGCGCATGCGTGATAGTTTGCAAAAAGTCCAACTCGAGCAGAGAGAACTCGAGGCGCGTTTGCGCCAGGCGCACAAGATGGAAGCCGTTGGCAGGCTTGCGGGAGGGGTCGCGCACGATTTCAACAATCTCCTCACCATTATTCGAGGGCACGCGGACATGCTCACGGATCGCGTGACCGCCGATGAAGGTAGCAAGAGAAACGTAGAGCAGATTCAGAAAGCCACCGGCCGCGCCGTAAGCATGACTCGGCAGTTGCTGGCGTTCAGTAGGATGCAGGTTCTGCAGCCTCGCATTCTGGATTTGAATTCGGTTGTTGTGGAAATGGGCAAGATGTTGCCGCGCTTGATCGGCGAACACATCGAATATTCGTTTGAGCCCGATCCGCAGCTCGCCAACATTAAGGCGGATCCGAGCCAAGTAGAGCAGGTGCTGCTGAACCTGGCGGTGAACGCGCGCGACGCGATGCCGAATGGCGGAAAGCTAACGGTCAAGGCGTCGAACGTTGAGATGGATGTGTCGGCGGTAGCGAGACGCCCGTCCATGACTGCTGGAAAGTATGTTTTGTTGAGCATTTCCGACACCGGTCACGGCATGGACCAGGAAACAAAGACACATATTTTCGAGCCGTTTTTTACAACCAAAGAAGTCGGCAAGGGTACCGGGTTGGGGCTCGCAACGGTGTACGGCATCGTCAAACAGAGCGGCGGTTTTATCTGGGTGGAGAGCTCACCAGGAACGGGCGCAACGTTTGAGATTTACTTCCCGCAAGCGCGCGGTCCTGCCTACGTGATGGAAAAGGTCTCCGGTTCTAAAGCCATTCCGCTGGGAAGTGAGACCGTTCTCGTGGTTGAAGACGAGAGCGGTGTTCGTGACCTCGCGTGCCAGTTTTTGCGCAGCGGCGGGTACACGGTTTTGGAAGCCGTAGACGGAGTCGATGCGTTGGAGATATCCACACGCTATTCCGGAACAATTCATCTTTTACTGAGCGACATGGTTATGCCGCGCATGGGCGGCGCTGAACTCACGCAGCGAATACGGGCGGCGCGCCCCGCGACGAAGGTCGTTTTGATGTCCGGCTACGCCGAATTTTCGGAAGCCAACAGCGGAACAGAATCGCCGCAGGTTCCAAGAATCCAAAAACCATTTTCTCTGACATCGCTGGCCGAAAAAGTGCGTGAAGTCCTGACGGAGAAGCCTGCAGAAGAGGCGGGGCAGCGCCGATAGAGCTTTGCCGGAACGGTTTCATGGATTCCAATAAGTTTCCGTTGGAGGTAGCTGTGCAATTCAGCATATGCCGGAACTCGGTTTCGATTCTTCTTTTGGGGATGTTGCTCGTGTCGTCCGTTTGCTCGACCCGCGCTCAGGGGCCGAAGAAACACGGATCCGCCGCCCAGCTAAGCAGCGACGCGTCATCAGAGGTGCGCGCGATGACGGAATCGATCCGCGCATTGGACGCACAAGTACAAACGCTCATTGCACAGATCAACGACATGAAGAGTGAGCAGCAGCGGGCGTTGCAGGAGGCTCGCAATTTGCGCCATGAGCTGGAGGCACTGAAGGCGCATCCGATCGCCGCGGAAGCCCAAGTGCAGTCGACCTATGCATTGCCTGGACGCGCGGAGTCCGCACCCGCGGCCCATCCAACCTTTCTTCCCGCTGGTCAAACTCTAGCGGCTGACTCGACTGTCGTCGAAAAATTGACGAGGCTGGAGGAGAACCAGCAATTCATCGATGAAAAGGTCGCGGTTCAGGAGCAAAGCAAAGTGGAGAGCGGTTCAAAATATCAGGTGCGGCTTTCGGGGATCGTTCTTTTCAATCTTTATGGGAATCACGGAAACGTCGACAACCAGGATTTCCCGCAGGTGGCTAGTAACGCGGGCACGGTCGAATCGAACCACGCGATGGGAGCCTCGCTGCGCCAGTCGCAGGTGGGATTCGAAGTGTTTGGCCCTGATATTGCTGGAGCGCGTACGAGCGCGAATGTGCGGTTCGATTTCGCAGGCGGGTTTCCGGACGTTCCCAATGGCACGGCAACCGGACTGGTTCGCCTTAGAACGGGAACGATGCGTCTGGATTGGACGAAAACCTCTCTGATCGCCGGTCAGGACACGCTCTTCATCGCTCCGCTGACGCCAACCTCCATCGCTTCGCTGGCGATACCCGCTATGTCCTACGCGGGGAACCTGTGGAGCTGGGTTCCTCAGGTACGCGTGGAGCACCGTTTTGTTGTCAGTGAGAATTCTGTCTTTACGTTGCAGGGGGGAATCCTGGACTCCTACTCCGGAGATAAGCCAACCTCCAGCTATGGGCGCGATCCGTCCTGGGGAGAGCAGTCGGGCCAACCCGCCTATGCGGCGCGCGTGGCCTGGACGGGGCGCACACGCGGCCAGCAATGGACCATTGGCACCGGCGGATTGTACGCCCGACAATTTTGGGGTTTTGGAAGAAACCTGGACTCCTGGACGTCCACTCTGGATCTCTCGCTTGGACTGGGACGCTTCTTCGGCTTTACCGGAGCATTCTACCGAGGCCGCGCCCTCGGCGGATTCGGAGGCGGCATCGGGCAGAGCGTCCTATTCTCCGGCTCGCTCGTGGATCCCGCGACCAGGGTTCGCGGCTTGAACTCTCTGGGTGGCTGGACGCAACTCAAATTCAAGCCTACGCCGAAGTTCGAAATGAATGCAGCCTTCGGCCAGGACAACCCCTTTGCCAGCGAACTGCGGGCGAGCCCGATCGTTCCCTCGGAATATTCGGAAGCTCTCTCCAGGAATCAGATCTGGTTCACGAATTTTATCTATCGAGCGCGGTCAAATGTCTTGCTTTCGCTGGAATTCCGCCGCATCAAGACGTCTGAGGCGGAGGGTGACGGATACGTGGCGCATCACTTGAATCTGGCGGTAGGATACATTTTCTGATGCTTGCATCTGCTCGAATTCGACCGCTGCCTGCTCGTTGTCTGGCGGCGCTTGTAGGGCTTTGTGCCTGTGGGAAGGACGCCCGAGCGCAACAGCCTCCCGTCGATGTCAAAGTGGAATTCGTGCAGGCCGCTGCCGCCAAGAAGCAGGCTTCAACTGGAAGCGCCGACGTTTCCAACGTAGCTGTTTGGCTTACTCCGCTGGATGCAAGCGCCGAGCGGGCGGCGTCTACAACCGCTGCGAAATTCGTACCAAGACTTGTGCAAAGAAATAAAGTGTTTGAGCCGCATATGTTGGTGATTCACGTGGGGACCGTCGTGCAATTTCCCAACAAGGATCCTTTTTTCCACAATGTTTTTTCACTCTTTGACGGAAAGCGTTTCGACCTGGGACTATATGAAGCAGGCTCCGCCAAATCCGTGCGATTTGATCGCCCTGGCGTAAGTTCGCTCTTTTGCAATATTCATCCGCAAATGAGCGCTGTCGTGGTCACCGTGAATACGCCTTATTACGGCGTGTCGGATGCCGAAGGGCGCATCTCCATACATGACGTCCCGGATGGGCGGTACCAGTTGCAGGTGTGGTCTGAACGCAGCACCCCGGATAGTCTGAAGCTGGCAGAAAGAGTCATCACGATTTCGCCCACCACCCGCGACTTTGGGCCGATCCGCATTCTCGAAAATCCGGAATTTACCCTCGCTCACAAGAACAAGTATGGGCAGGACTATGTTCTCCCATCTAACCCAGACTATCTCCCTCATTAGGTTCTACTCTCATCGGATTCCGTGAAACTTGTTTGCTTGAGTTTACCTTGAGTTCTCTGCGTCATTCCCGTTAAATCAAGAGCGCCGACGCGTTTTCTCTTTGTCATCCGGAATACAACCGCTCCGTGCCCGGTGCCCTGGAAAATGCGCTGGACGTCGCTTCACGCCCTTTACGGGAAGAGCGGGTGGGACGGCAAATCGGGGGCAGTGATCAGTTTCTGACCCACAGCTCGGCGGATTCGCGATGAATCACCACGTGCGCCGGTCTCTCGTGTTCTTGATCCTGCGGGCCATGCCAGAGCTGGAAGCGTACTTCGGCTCAGCGGCAAATCTCTTCGACGCCCAGGGAAAACTGACCAACGAAAGCACGTGCTTGAGGAAGTTTGCGGAGTCGTTCGCCGCGTCGATCGAGGCCATCGGAAGCGGCCAGGTTTTTGAACTTGAAGAAGCCATGGCTCAAATGGCGAGCTTTCTGGCCACTCTTGCTTGGTTGCAGCAACAGCAGGCAGGGTGAAGTTGGTACCGTACGTTTGCGTTCAGAGATGGATGATATTGTTACGGAGCGCATAGAAGACCAGATCACTGAAGGAGTGACAATGGAGTCTTTTCATGATGTTGGCGCGATGTGTTTCGATTGTTTTGATGCTCAAATTGAGCAGAGCGGCTACTTCTTTGCTCGACTTGCCTTCCGTAAGAAGCTGAACAATCTCTCTTTGACGCGAAGTTAGAGGATTTTGTAGGGTCTTTTTGGTGGACGCGCTCCGCAGGAAGGAATCCAATACCAACTGGTCCACTTTCGGCGTAAAAAAGGTCTTATTTCGGCGCAGGGCTTCGATGGCGATCACCAAATCTCGCGCCGTGTCGGACTTCGCTATATATCCGCGAGCACCAGCATCAAGCACAGAGCGAGCCAACTGCTCGGAATCGTGCATGCTCAAGATCAGTATCTTTACCTCCGGAAGAATCTTCTTGATGCGATGCGCGGCTTCGAGGCCATTCAGGCGGGGCATACTAATGTCCAGTACCACGACATCGGGTCTCAGCTTCTCGGTCTTCTCCACCAGTTCTTGGCCATCGGCCGCTTCGCCGACAACCTTCCAGCCCGCTTCCGCCTCCAGCAACGAGCGCACTCCCCGGCGCATCAATTCGTGATCGTCGGCGATGAGGATCCTGAGTTCCGACAAGTCTCACCTCCCGCACCACAGAAGGTTCATTTCCAGTTGTCCGAAAGAGCGAGGTTCCACCGAACTTTGCTGACACCGGACTCGATTGCAACGCTAGCAAGCATACGCCAAACCAAAATACTTCGATCGGAATTGGTCGGGAGCATTTGGCCATTCCGTGTGAAACACTCTGCATTAGCCGAAGGCCACTCACGGACAAGAGCGGAGCGGTGGGCTCAGGGCTGAGGAGGAGAGTTCTGCCGGACGTGAATTTGCGGTGTCCCCTCACCGCGACCCAGTTCCTCCTGAGCCCTACAATGTGCGAAATTTGGCTGACCGGCAATACCGTGAAACCCCAGTCGCAGCAAGGGACTTCCTTTAGGTCCGGATTCGCGTTCGGAGGGCGCTTTGACATCACGTTTAGGCAAGGATAGTATCTAGCCCACTACTACGAAAAGCGCAGCATGGGCCACCCTAGTGTAGAAAGGGACCTTATCCCACTCGAGTCGCCCGGTCCCCAATGCCTGTTAAAGGTGTGGCATGAAAAGACCCACGAACAGGGACGCCCGCCGAACGTCCGAGCGGAGGCAGGGCACTCCGGAGTCGACTGGACCGGGCAAATCGGAACCGTTTCCGGTTGTCGGCATTGGCGCGTCCGCGGGGGGACTCGAGGCCTTTTCTGAGTTCCTGCGCCACTTGCCTGAAAAATCCGGCATGGCTTTCGTACTGGTGCAACATCTGGATCCCACGCATATCAGTGTCTTGCAGGAGATTCTGTCGCGCACCACGCGAATTCCGGTCATGGAAGTAACCGATGGTCTGACTGTCGACGCTGACCATGTCTACGTCATATCCCCCAACACCAACATGGCAATCGAGGGACGAGTCCTTCGTTTGGCGGCTCGTAGTCTGGTCCGCGGACAGCACATGCCTATCGACTCCTTCTTTCAGTCCCTGGCAAGCGACCGCGGCGACCGCGCCATTGGCGTGATTCTGTCGGGTACCGCCTCGGATGGGACGGAAGGATGCATGGCCATCAAGGCGGCTGGCGGAATTACCTTTGCGCAAGATAAAGAGTCTGCCAAATACAGCGGCATGCCGCAGAACGCCGTGAACGCAGGTTGCATCGATTTTGTGATGAGCCCGAAAGGCATCGCCGAGGAACTCATCCAAATCAGCAGGCACCCCTACATTGCCCGAGTGGCCGCGGAGACAGAGGAATCACTCGGGATCAATCAAAGAAGCGGGCTGGATGAGCTTTTCTTGCTGGTCCGGGAAGCCACGGGAGTGGACTTCGCGCACTACAAACAGACGACCTTGCAGCGCCGCATCAAGCGCCGGATGGTGCTTCACAAGCTTGAAAAGTTGGACGACTACCTGCGCTACATAAAGGGCACTCCTAGCGAGCTCGATGAACTCTACAAGGACATTCTGATCCACGTGACAGGATTCTTCCGCGACAGCGAGGCCTACGGGGCGCTGCGCGAACAAGTGTTCCCGAATCTGTTCCGCGATCGCAAGCCCGAGGATGGCCCTGTCCGCGTGTGGATTCCCGGATGTTCCACGGGCGAAGAAGTCTATTCCATCTGCATTATTCTCCTCGAATACATTTGGGAACAAGCCTCCAACATGTCCATTTCCTCGGCGGTGGCCAAAGAAATCCAGGTTTTCGCCACCGACATCAGCGAAGCCTCGCTGGACCGGGCTCGAAGTGGCCGCTACTCGGAAGGTGCGGTTTCCGGAGTGTCTGCGGAACGGTTGAAACGCTTCTTTGTGCGCAGCGATGGCGGTTATCAAATCATCAAGTCCATCAGGGAAATGTGCATTTTCGCCAAGCAGAATCTCGCGAAGGACCCTCCATTCTCGAGCCTCGATCTGATCAGTTGCCGCAATCTGCTCATTTATCTCGGGCCGGTTCTTCAGCAACGCGTCATTCCCGCGATGCATTACGGGCTCAAGCCGACCGGTTATTTGATGCTCGGTGGATCGGAAAGCCTGGGTGCTTTTTCCGATCACTTCACGCTCATCGACAAAAAGCACAAGATCTTTCAAAAGAAGAAGACGGCGGCGCGGCTGGTCACCTACTTCACCGGGCTCGATTACACGCAGCGGAAATCCGAAGAGCCGCGCTCTTCGAGCCTTCCCGAGACGGTGCTCACTGTGGAGAAGGAGATAGAGCGCCTGCTGGTAAACCGCTACATACCTGCCAGCGTCGTGGTCAACGAGCAGTTGGAAATCGTCCAATTCCACGGGCGGACAGGTGCTTTTCTGGAACCGGCACCAGGACATCCCACATTCAGTTTGTCGAAAATGGCGCGCGAGGGCCTGCTGGTGGACCTTCGTTCCGCATTGAGTAAAGCAAAGAAAGACAACTCTACGGTGCGCAAGGAAGGCGTGGTAGTCACATCCAATGGAAGCAGGCGCGCGGTCGATCTGGAAGTAGTGCCTCTTCGCGTGCAGGGTTCGAGCGAGCGTTTTTTCTTGGTAGTCTTCCTAGATCCGGCACAGAAGCCCACCGTTCCCGTAAGGAAGAGGCCCCGTGGGCGCAATGAGCGCGGCAGGGAGAGCCCCCTCGTTCGGGACAACCAGCGCCTGACCCGGGAAGTGACGCAGCTCAAGGAACAATTCCAAGCGCTCATCGAGGAGCACGAGACCACGCTGGAGGAATTCAAAACCGCCAACGAAGAGGTCTTGTCGGCAAACGAAGAACTTCAGAGCACCAACGAAGAACTCGAGACGGCTAAGGAAGAGCTGCACTCCAGCAACGAGGAACTCACCACCCTCAACGAGGAACTCCAGAATCGTAACATGGAGTTGAGCACGGCGAATGACGACCTACTGAACCTCATCGCCAACGTCAATATCCCCATGGTGATGGTCGGGAGCGACATGCGTATCCGGCGGTTCTCGCCACCTGCTGAAAGCCTGCTCAATTTGAGCCCGACGGACGTCAGCAAGCACCTGGGCGAGATTCGCGTCAATATCGACATCGACGACCTCGAGCTGTTCGTAAGAGAGACCATCGACACCGGCAGCCCGCACGAACGCGAGGTCCATGAAAAGGGCGGCAGATGGTACATGTTGCGCGTGCGACCCTACAAGATGTGGGACACCAAGATAGACGGCGCCGTCATCAGCTTCCAGGACATCGATGCGCTCAAACGCACCCTGGATCAGACGAGGAACTATGCTGACGCGCTTTTTGAGAATGCCAGGGAGGCGATCTTATTGCTGGACAGAAGCTTGCGCGTTATCAGCGCCAACTCCGCGTTCTACCACACCTTCCATTTTGACCAGGAAGGACAGCTAATCCATCAGCTTGGCGATGGCCAAGGAGACCTGGCAAAACTGAGAGCGCTACTTGAAGACGTCATCGAGAATAACTCACGAATCGATGATTTTGAACTCCGCCATAGTTTCCAGCATATCGGAGAGCGATTCATAGTCCTGAACGCCCGGCGTATTGAACCACAGGTAGGCCGCCAGCTGATTTTACTGGCTATCGAGGATGTGACTGAGAATCGAAGACAGAATGACGCATTGGAGAGGCAAGCGGCTCTTCTCGATTTGGCGCACGACGCCGTCTTAGTTCGAGGCATGGAGGGTACAATCCATTTTTGGAGCCGGGGCGCTGAGGAGATGTACGGATGGAAGAAGGAAGAGGCCGTGGGAAAACTGAAGCAGGCGCTTTTGAACACCAGGTTTCCGAAACCGTGGAAGGAGATTAACGAGGAAATGACTCGAGCAGGGCACTGGGAGGGTGAATTGGTGCACGTTCGCCGGGACGGCGTCGCCCGGATCATACAGAGCCGCTGGGCCTTGCAGAGAGAGGCGGGAACCACTGTCGTACTGGAACTCAACAGTGATGTGACGGAGAAAAGGCTATCTGAAGGACGCCTGCGCAAGCTTTCGTCCTATCTCATCCGGGTACAGGATGAAGAACGCCGGAGGATTGCTAGGGAACTCCATGATTCGACAGGCCAGAAACTGACCTTTGTGAAGATGGGGCTGGATTCTCTGAGCAAGCAAACCGATCTCGAGCGGCATGCAAGTACACTTTCTGAATCCTTGAAGTTTATTGACGAGGCGATTCAGGAGATTCGGACGCTGGCACAGCTCTTACATCCTCCGCTGCTGGATGAGGCGGGCCTTGCGATGGCGACGCGCTGGCTCGTGGAGGGTTTTGCAAAGCGTTCCGGGGTTGCGGTGAACCTCGTTCTGCCCTCTGCCCTGGGGCGCTTCCCGCAGAACGTCGAGATCGCTCTATTCCGGATTATCCAGGAAGCATTGAACAATATTCATCGTCATTCCGGTGCGGACAAGGCAGAGATCGAAATCACTGAGACAACGGACTCCGTGACATTACGAGTTTTCGACAATGGCAAAGGCTTTCGTTCCGAGCCCTCCGAGGAGAGCCCCCCGTTTGGCGTGGGAATCCAGGGAATGAGAGAGCGGCTGACGCAGTTGGGCGGGGCGCTGGAGATTGCCTCGGGAAAGAAGGGCACGACGCTTACGGCGACGGTGCCAAGTCTTTCTGAATTGTCAACGTCGAGCTTCCTTCAGTAAAATGCAAGCACGCGAGTTAGCTCCTTACATAATTCCACGTAGGATCGGACACCCAGTACACAGTTTCCGTGGGATGCATACATAGTAGCCCTGATTGACCGGGCGCAACGAAAGCCCTAGAACGAGGGCATGACGCCCTGCTCTCCGATCCCTGGGATTGTGCCGTACGCACTTGGCGGATCACTCCAAACCCGTAGATTGGAGGAGCGGGCGCGTCAGTGAAGAATGCATCTCCTTTGATTTCTTGAGCTGACCGGAATTGGAGTACGCGTGCATATATTAATTGTAGCGTCGAGACTTGAAAACAAAGACAGGCTGCTGAGTGTGCTCGATGGATTGCCGGTGACCACTTCCGCTGTCGCCAAAATCGAACAGGCGATCGAAGTGCTCTCATCTACCCAGATAGATCTGATCTTCTGCGAAGAACGGCTTACAGACGGTTTCTACCGTGAGTTGCTGTCAGCCGTCCATAGGCACAACCTGATGATTCGCTTCGTCTTGATACTCTGCACTGGGAAATGGGAGGAGTGCCTTGAAGCTATGAGGCTAGGAGTGACTGACGTCCTCCAATGCCCATTAGAGCCTAGCGACATAAACCTGACGTTGGTTCGGACGATGAGGGACAGAAATTACGCCAATGGCGCATTCTATGAGAGCCCGGGTTCCACTTTGGAAACGTGTGCGCCCGAGTATGCAGGAGGCATCGGAGAAGTCAAAATGCTTATCAGACGCCCGACCGCGGAGCGGGCGGGTTGATCTGCTTGGTGATTGAGGTGTGCGGGTGCGCGCTCGGCGGCAAACCAGACGGGAAGCTGTCGCTGTTCAGTCGGCGTTCACCTTGTGGGGGTTTCTGGATTGTTCGGAGCGGGCTGAGGCCTTGGCCATGCTTGCTGATCAGAACGACCACACACAAAACTCGTTTCGGACCTCGAAACGGACTTGCCCCCATTGCCGCTCAACGGAGATTTACGGACATCGTCCACGCTGGGTGGCGCAAATCGGCGACAATGGAACTTGCCGCGCAGTGAGGGCCTGGGGACGCTACGACATGCATTCGAGCTCGGGGCAGGTCGGCAGCATCGGGATGGCGTACGACAGATGGTGACATGCCACTCTCTTAACTGATTACCGATGATCCTTCTCTAAGCCCAACTGGTGAGCGGATTTCGGCGAATGTTTAGGGAAGTGTCCGCGAACCTGGCAGTTGCTGGCATCCTGTCAAACACAGTGCCGTCCCATCTGAAGCCGGTCTTGGCCTCCCAGACGTTTGTGATCCTGGCAGAAGAAATTAGGAACCTCACGCCCTCAGCTTCAGGGGAGCCCTTAGGAGGGTCCGGAGACGGGGAGTACGGGCCCCGGGAGGACTCAGGACGGTTTCACTGTGGCAGGGGAGCAGCCTGCAAAGTGATTGGTTGTGTGGACGTTGTGTTCTTGAGTGTACTGGTGGGAAAAGGGATAGCAAATGCTGCCATCGCGCCGATTAGCGCACCCAAGATGGCAAATTCGACGTTGTGGGTCGTGTACGAGAACGCAATCTCCGCGATGTTGATTGTGCGGGGAGAATCCACAGCGAAAACCTCTTTCGTGGGCAAATCAGACCGGAGTAGACTCGGCACTACAATCCCGGCGATGAACAAAGTGAATACTACTTCGATTAGCAGTAGAACGAGTGAGAAAGCTTTTTGCCTCTTCATGTTGTTTCCTTTCAGCCCTAGCCTGCGACGGCCAATTCAAATCAAAAGGGAATCATCTTCAGCGTCCAGTTAGAAGGTGAATCACTGGAATCGAGCCAGGTAGATACCCTAGATAGGGAGGCCTCCGGCACGGTTCTGTCACCCGGTCTGAACCCTGTCGTGGTCTCTGGAGACGTTGCGATCAGGCGGGAGAGGTTCGCAAAGCGAAGGAAATTTAGCTTCTTAGACCTGAGATCGATGGTGTAAATCGGTGTGTTCGGGACACTATTATAAGACTCTTGCGGCATCGCTGTTTTGTTCCGTCTGCGATAGAGTGGACATCATCACACATGGCGTCTATTCGAGTTGTTTTCATGCGTCTTGTACTGTGCGCCACCGGTTGCGTGGGAATTGCGTATGTCACCGACTATCTTTACCTTCGTTTCCGCATGCTCCATCCGAAACCCTCCGACCCCTACGAATCAATCACCGCTCTGCGCATCCTGGCCATCCCGGAAAAGAACGGCAAGACCGAATACCAAGTAGACGCTCAGAATCCGGAGCAGATCGTCACCTGCGCCCACTCTCTATTTCCGCACTACGGCTACTTGCCCTGCTGGCACGTCAAGCCAAGGATCAACCAGCCGATCCCCATGTGACCGTTCCGTTGTTAGTTAGCCATTTCTATTGAGTCATTGGGTGGCTGGGAAGGTGTCACTTTTCTGAAGGAAACCTTGGAGGGATTTCCTCATAGCCCGGCGCGGCTTGTTTCAAGTTCCGATCCAACTGCGCGCTGGCATCTCCGATGGTCCAGCGGATGCCGCCGGCGAGTAAGTTCAGGAAAAACTCATTCTTCCAATTCTCCGGCCGGTCGCCCATTGCGGTATAGAAAAGACGCCCCTTCCCGTGCGACCGCGCCCACGTGACCGGATATGGCGCGCGCTGGTAGCACTCTCCTTTCATGCCATGCGTGTCCAGGGTGAGGATCACGTGAAGATCGGGCACGAAGTCCTTGAGCGAGTACCACTCTTCGTTGAAGCTCACCGGCGACGTCACGCCTTCCAGCCCCGGAAATTTCGGATCATGCACAATCAAATTTGCGTCCTGCAGGCGCGGCTCCCGTCCGTGCACGATGAACTCGCCGCCCAGCATCCTGAGATACGGATCCTCTTGGTCTCCATAGGCGATATAGCGACTTGAAAGATCAGGCGGATCAGGCTGGGTATGAAATGTGTCGCTAGCTGCGTGCACACCCACAAACCCCATTCCTTTTTGCACGGCCTCCAGCAGCGTCTGTTTGCCTTGCGGCGTCATCGGTGGCTTGCCGTCCGTGCCCAAGGTTGTGAGATCGCCCGTGGTGAAGAAGAGCACCGCGGCATAGGAATGAAACTCTTTCGAATCGAAAATGCGCCCGTCCTTCGTTACCCCGACTCTAAATCCATACTTATTCCCCATGTCGTTGACGACGTCGTCCACGATGCTTGGCTTTCCGCCAACTCTTTTCACCACGTCGTGTTCCCAGCCCGAGGATTTCGTGAAAACAAGGACGGCCTTGCTCTTGGCTCCGAGCAAACGATTTGAAAGTGTGAGTCCTGCGCCAGTCAACGTCGCAGCGCGAAGAAATTCCCGGCGATTGGACAATGCGTTCATGCCATCCCTCTTAGTAATGTCCCTCCGGATGTTCGCAACCAGCAAAACTTGCAAACACGCGGTCCGACGTCCATCCCAACTCTTTCATTCCCACTTCCGACGAGTAATACGCTCCGCTCACCCAACCCTTCAAGTTTTCAAAGTGCTGGTGGAGCGCGGCAGGCGTTTCCCCGGCATCTGCACCGCCTGAGTTCTCTTTCGCAAGAGTTGCCGACGCATCCGTCAGCAGTTGGATTTTCTGGCTCTCATCCAGGGCTGGGAAGTACTTCGCGAATCGCTTTTTCGACTCCGCTTCAAACGCGGCAAGCGAGTCCACGAAACTCTTCTGGCGCTCAGGCGTATCCACGCTCAGCAGCAAGTCAATGAACCGGTTCACCTGCGCCTTCATCGATCCTGGCACGATGCTCTCCGCAATGGCAATCAGACTCTCATTCTGTTGCGCATTCAGGGAGAGCGGTTTCCAATCCGCAGCCCCCAGTTTCTCCGTTTCACCGAGAACCGCGTCATTGCCCAAAAGCTCATGGATCGGATGCGAAGCCGCCACCAACGGCCACGCCGTTCCAACACTCGCCGCCGCGAACAGCCGCCGCACCACCTCCCGCCGCGTGAGCTGCCCGCCCACAGCGGCTGCTTCGTCGATCACCGGCAATGCGCTCCTTGTTTCCATCGCAATTCCCCAGCCTTCCGATTTCGCGCCGATGGTATCACCCACCGACAATCATTCACAAGAACAACACGAATCGTTTCGCCTTACTCGATTGACCTGCCATCCTGCGCTTGTTAGCATGCGCTTCGAATTTTCACACTATGAGTCAACAGAAAGACCATTCCTATGATGTCATCGTTGTCGGTTCCGGAGCTTCCGGAGGCTGGGCCTGCAAACGCCTTGCGGAAGCCGGTTTGAAGGTTGCCCTCCTCGAAGCTGGCCGACCGCAGTCGGACAAGAATTTTACGGAACACCAGCCCGCGTTCGAACTCAAATACCGCAACCGCGCCAAAGAAATCGTCCGCAAAACCCGACCCATTCAAGTCAAATTTGGCGTTTGCAACGAATACACTTACAACTGGTTCGTCAACGATCTTGAAGAGCCATACACAACTCCCGCGGACAAGCCCTTCAACTGGATGGGCCGCTTGCGCATGACAGGTGGCCGAACGAACGTCTGGGGCCGCGTCAGCCTGCGCTTCAGTGATTTGGATTTCAAATCAGCTTCCTTCGACGGGTACGGTGAAAACTGGCCGCTCGGTTACAAAGAGATCGAACCCTACTATGACCTCGTCGAAAAATACGTCGGGATCACCGGCAGCGCCGAAGGCCTCGAGCATCTCCCCGACGGCCAGTTTCAGCCACCCGTTCCGCTCACTTGTCAGGAGACTCTCTTCCGCAATCGGGTCAAAGAAAGACTCGGTCGCACCGTCATGCCCACGCGTTCCGCGAATCTCACCAAGACCATCAACGGGCGCGGCCCCTGCCACTATTGCGGCCCCTGTGAACGCGGTTGCATGACCCATTCCTATTTCAACTCCGCCTTCACCACTGTTGCCGACGCCGTCGCTACCGGCAATTGCACGCTCATTTCGAACGCCATGGTGTACAAAGTTCTGATGGATTCCGATCGCAATCGCGCCCGCGGCGTTCTCTACGTCGACCGCAACACACGCCAGGCCCTCGAAATCTACACCCGCACCGTCATTCTCTGTGCGCAATCGCAGGAGTCGGTGCGGATTCTTCTCAATTCTGCCACGCCGCAGTTTGCGAATGGCCTCGCCAATTCCAGTGGCGTCCTCGGCCATTACCTCACCGCGCATGTTCGCAGCGGCGGCGGCCGGGGCGAGTTTCCCGCCTTTGGTGCAAAGCCCTCTCTTGGTGGCCCCAAAAAGCCGCTCGGTATCTACATCGCGCGTTTCCGCAATCTGGCGAATACCCCACCTTACAAAAAATTCCTCCGCGGCTTTGGCTACGAAGGTGCAGCCTCCACGGAATTCAACTGGGATGCACCAGGATTCAGCGAGACCTACAAAAAAGCTCTTCTTGAGCCTCGCACAAGCATTGACATTACAGGCTTCGGCGAAGTCCTCCCGCGGTGGGACAACTTCGTCGAGCTCGACCCCACCGTCAAAGATATTTACGGCATTCCTGTTCTCAAGATTCACATGTCAGACGGCGAAAACGAGCGCGCCATGATTCAGGACATGGGCGACTCCGCCGGTGAAATGCTGGAAGCCGCCGGCGCAAAAAACATTCGCACTTACGCTCATCCTTCCGCTCCGCGCTGGGCGCTCCACGAAGCCGGCATCGCCCGCATGGGCGGCGACCCGAAAAAATCCGTGCTCAATCAATTCCAGCAGACCCACGACATTAAAAACCTGTTTATCATGGACGCTTCCGGCTTCACTTCAAACCCCTGCCAGAATCCCACACTTACCATCATGGCTCTCTGCGTTCGCTCCTGCGATTACCTCATGTCCGAGCTGAAGCGCAACGCCATCTGAATTTGTCCGATGCGCGCACTCTCTAATCGGACACACTTCCACTCTGTCCACTTTTCAGACGGTGTCAATTCCCGTACTGATTCAGATTTTTATTTATTGTTCGCCCTGATGGCGGCGCTACCCCGATTAGCACCCACGCAACAGGCTCGTCGTGCCGTGCCCAAGCGGGATTATCCTACCTGCCTCTGATTGTCCTTCTCCGCTCCATCCAGCCAGCGCTCCAGCGAAGTTTGCGATTGCGGTTCGATTTGCAGGAAGACCACGCCGGCACCCATATTCGGCTGCGAATAAATGATTTTGGATTTGGCCGCGAAGAGCGCATCCCCGGCGGTGATCCTCACGAGCACCAGCGTTCCTTTGGGGAACGGATTCATCATATCCAAATAGCAACCATGCAGGCTCAGTTCACTTACGCGCGAAGCGATCCGGACGTCGGCCCTCTCATCGATCAGCTCAGCGCTCGCGATGAATGAATACCTGGGTGATCGACGTTTCTCTAGGTATGCGATGGCTGCCTCCGGCTGAAAACTCCAGCCATCATAATACGATGTTTTGGCCAGCGGGCCCAGAACGTGCCAGAAAGGCCTTAACCAACTAGCAACTCGCGTAGGCCGGGGTTACCCGAGGAGCATGTGCCATCCCCAAAGCAAGTTCCGAAGGAGCGGCTTAGGATATACGAATTCTTTCCGTCATTGGAACGCGGCAATCAAGTCGCTTTCTATGTCTGGGCGCTGACCTGTAAGTCTACTGGAATCAGCGTCTGCCCGAGAGACATGGAATTCGAGAAATGGAATTTTGTCATTTTCTCTCTCGGATGGTACCGCACGAGTGGAGTCTGCCCCTTCCCCTAACAATCATTTTGACTTTGATCGTTACTCTCGTACTTGAGCGCGCGCGAAGAGCCATGAGGGCCGCGGTTACGCCGCTAACCGGCAAATCGATGCAGCGCTGGGTCTCCGCCGTTAAGGCGCAACGCAACTCTATTAGCCTTGCTAATCTTGAACCACTTTTGTCTCCACTGCTCCGACGGGCGGTCCTCTTCTTCGAGCTCCGCTCGAAGCAACAGAAGGCCAGAACAGAACAGAGCCACGAGATATCCACTCGACTCATGCATACCATTCCTAAGGCCTGAACGGACGTGGCTGCGAGAGCAGCATTAGAATCGAATTTCCCTCGCCAAGTCGGCAGCGGTTGACCTATTTTGGCCTAGATTTTGGCGGCGACGTCCGCCCGCCCTTGAGCCTCGCCAGGTTTCCCAGAATGTGTTGGTAGCGCTTTCTGTGAGCGGTCAGCATGGCGGCTTGCAAGTCGTTCCGAGCAATCCATCGCTTGGTTGGGTGCACAGGCGCGCCCGTCTGTGCAATAACCGGCAATTCCGTACGAGGCGCCGAACGGGTCAAGACGTTCCCAAAGGTCGGAGCCTGCTTGACTCGGCCGCTGCTGAGCATCTCCTCCTGCGGAATTTGCAGCCAGTCTCGGATCGTTGCCAGGATCGATGTGTGATCATATGGCACGTCGCTCGGCGAGCGAAACACTGTCCCTGCTTCGATGTATGGCGAAACGAGTACCGTTGGAACTCGCACCCCAAAGCGATCAAACCGGAAGCCTGCCTCTCCCGGATTGCTTGCCACATCCGGCGGAACTGCCGCTGGAGGTACGACGTGGTCGTAGCAGCCTCCGTGTTCATCAAAGGTAATCACCAGTAGCGTGCTGTTCCAATCTTTGCCCCCGCTGACAGCTTTCCAAACGCGCAGAAGAAATTGCTCGCCTAGACTCACGTCGTGTGGCGGATGCTCGTCGTTCGGTTCAATCTGGAAACTCGGCTCCACAAACGAGTATTCCGGCAGGGTTCCATCTCGGCAGTCCTCTTCAAACTCCTCCATCCCGTGGAAATGCGGCTGCAGTAGTGGATTCCACAGCTGCGGAAATTGCAGCCGCACGAGCGACATGGTAAACGTATCGTTGTAGACCCTCCAGCTGTGCCGGGTGGTTTCCAGTACTTCAAAAATTGTTTCCGCTTCATAGAGCGGCTCTGGCTTGTTGTTCACCCGCCCCATCGACGTTCCCGCATGCACGAACGCCCGGTTCGGCAGCGTTTGGTTGGGCGTCGAGCAGAACCATCGGTCGCTCGCCGCAAAGTTTTTCGCTAGCTGGCTGATCACGCTCACTTGCTCCGGGCGGTAACACTCCATCACTTGGTTGGCATTCTCCGGGTGCCCGGGATCGGTCGTGATGTAGTCGACGAGAAATCCCTTCATCTTCGGGCCGGTCCAGCCCTGTGGCCCCAGAATCTGGAACGTAATGTGGTCGAATTCCTCGTGCGGATCATGGTTCGGCGCCAGGAACGGACTGGGTCCCTTTGTGCCCTTCGTGGCGAACACTTTCGCTGGCGGCGCGTTCGCCGTGAAATACTCCGGATTGGATGGGTTCCAGAACGGGCTCTCCGGACTGGCGTCGACCAGTCCATCAAACGTCGGTTGCCCTCCTGGTGACGACGCCGGAATGTTAATTGGCGGCCGGTTGTGCACGTCCGCATAGAGGAATCCCAGTAGGTTGTCGAACGATCGATTCTCCATCATCACCACAACCAGATGCTTGATCGCAGCCATCCCATCGCCGGCCATGATGCCCCTCCAGGCACTGCCAATGCCTTGACGCCATAATGAGTGCCACTTTACTACCAAGTGGAATGGCAAGCGAGTGACAACTCGTGCCCGCCTAGCCGGCGCCGTCTTGGATCGGGAATTCGTAACGCAGTTACGGCAACTCCCACCGCACTACTTGACTCAAGATGGGTCAACACCACGGACGATCCGGCCATCACAATTCTTCGTCTTATCCTTGGCGTGATCTTCTTCGCGCACGGTGCGCAAAAGGCCCTCGGCTAGTTTGGCGGGTTTGGATTTTCCGCCACCATGGTTTCTTTCACTCAGGGCCTGCATATCCCTGCGCCCTTAGCCTTCCTGGCCATCTGCGCGGAATTTTTGGGAAGTATGGGGCTTGATTCTCGGCTTTCTGGACCGCGCTGCCGCTTTCGGCATCGCTTGCAACATGATGGTGGCCGTGGCCATGGCCCATCGGCACTACGGCTTTTTTGCAAACTGGCTCGGCAACCAAAAGGGCGAAGGCTTTGAGTACCACATTCTCGCGTTCGCCATCGCCCTGGTCATCATGATCAGGGGCTCCGGCGCCTTCTCCATCGACCGTGCTCTTTCCAACTAGCAAACGAGTCGCCGAAGCTCCATTTGCGGCAAGAGAGGGAACTGCGTCGCTCGGCGCAACCTTTCCATCGACACGCGCCTCGCTTGCCGAAAACCAAATGCAGGCCAGAAATAAAAATATTGCATTTCTTGCAGGGAACTGCATTCAAGCGCGAAACTGCGCCATCGTCGTGCCAAACGCTCGCGTCGTCAATTCTTCCAGCGGCTTCCGCCGCAGCTCCTGCGAAAGAACCTCAATTCCAAACGGACCCGTGTAACCCGCCTTCCGGACGCTGGCTATGAACCCCTTCACGTCAAACTCACCTTCGCCACACAGCCGTCGATGATTGATGGTGTCTTCATGCAAGTCCCAAGGCGCCTTGAGCGTACCATCATTGAGCTCAACGCTGATCAAGTAACGCGCGGGAATCCGCGCCACGTCCTCATACGAAATTCCCAGCTTCACCACATGCCACGTGTCCAGGATGATTCCCCCGTTCTTCGCTCCCGCTCCCTCAACCATCGTCAACGCGTCCGCAAGCGTATCGATCATGGCGAAGGGCATCAGTTCGAAACCAATTGTGATTCCATGCTCGACTGCGTCCGCACACAGCGCCGCGAACGCCTCAATCAGCCGCGCCATCTCACATTTCTCGCGAAAAAAATCTCCCACCTTCACGTGCTTGGCGTTCAGCGCCTCAGCCGCCGCAAACAGTTTCTCTTTCTCGATATCCGATTGTTTTTTTCTTTCTCCCTCTAGAAACCAATCCTTCAGAAATTCCAGCTCCACGTGTTTCATTCCATTGTCGTCGAGAATTCTCTTCATCTCCTTCAAGCTTCTGCTCTTGAGGACGTGCTCCAGGTCCGCATGCCAGATTCCCACGCCCTTGAAACCTGCCTGTGCCGCCGCTACAACCCGGTCCTCAAAATCAAACGGACTGTACTCTTTGTCCGTATGTGGCTGCGCCCCACCCGCAATCGTCCAGTACGAAGCCAGCAGCTCCACGTCTTGCGCCACCGTCACCCTCGCATCCAGGATTTTCTTGTTGCTTCGGCTCAGTTCAGTGCGCAGTCGCCGCCACGCCGCCAAGAAATGCAGTCACCGCCGCTAGAAACTCTTCCGTTTTTTCAATCGCGGGGACGTGCCCGCACTTCTCAAAGCTGACCAGCTTCGCGCCCGCGATTCCCGCGGCGTACCGTTCTCCTGCTCCGATTGGCAACAACTTGTCCTGTTTTCCCCACGTCACCAGCGTCGGCACCTTGATACTGGCCAGCTTTTCGTCCAATCTTTCGGTTCCAAGAGTTGGATTCCCCAACAGGCTCCGCACCGTGTAGCCGTCGTGAACCGCTAGCTTGTCGGTGAAAGTCCTTCGCAGCGCCTCCTCATTCAGCCAGCTCGTGTCGTAGAAAACCGCCTCCATGAGTCCGCGCATCGCCGCCAGTGAGCTCGGATTCAAATCCGGGATCGGCTTGTCCTGCTTCAATCCCGCCGCATCTACAAGCACGAGCTTCTCCACTGGTATCAAGTGCGCGCCGCTGCCGATCTCCGCCACGTAAAGCCCGGCGATCCAGCCGCCCAGCGATTCGCCCACCAGGTTCGCTTTTTCCACCTTCAGTTGCCGCAAGAATTCATTCAGAAAATCCACATATGTTTGAATGCTGTAATCCAGCAGTGGCTTGTCCGAGCGCCCGAACCCGATCTGGTCAGGAACCAGCAATCGGTATTTCTGCGCCATCGGCTCGAGCACCGGCATCCAGTCCTCCTTGCGGCTCCCCAATCCGTGAAGCAGCACCACGACCGGCCCCGAGCCCATATCAAAATAATGTATTGATTGTCCGAACACCGTGATCGTTTTGTCCGCCGGTTGCCCCTGGCCAAATACCGGAACCACCAACACCGCTAACAGTAGGATGAGCCCGAATTTCCGCTTTCCGCGCATAATCCCTCCTGTCCTTGCCGGCCCTCTTTAGCACACCTCCGTCCCGAATACTACCAATGTCAACCAACGCGATTTCACTTCAAGGAGCGCTCCATTCTTCTCGGGTTTTCGCCATGATCCAGGCCCCAACCACTGTATCGTGTCAATCGCGTGCGTTACGTTCAAGAAAAAGCAGCCATAGTCTGCCTCGAGGTATACGGTCGAAACCATTTGTCTGCGCAGTTCTTTTTTCAATGTTGCCTCCATCCCTCTCTCCGCACTGGCTGCCGGTCCGCCAGGAATTCCTTCGGTGCGTCTACACCTTAGCCAACGGTCTGCGCGGATTCGCAGGAACGTACCAACACAGTAATTGACAGGTGGGGAGCCATTTGCCTACCCGTCCTGGCCTTCAAGTCCCGGCGTTCAGGCCGGGGCTTGAAGGCTGCTTTCTTTTTTCTTCGATTTGTTCTACGATCCTCGCGTCCAAAAGACCTATGGGCGGATAGCCCAAAGTTAGTCAAATCACTCTCAAGTTATGTCGAGAACCTTCACGTTGCGAGTGGCACTTTCCTGCACATTGTTTCTCGCCTCTATTTGCGTCCTTGCCCGCCCCAAGGACAAAGAGCCCGCGCCCCGCTTTAATGCCACCACGACTACCGGCGAAAGATTCACCAACGAGTCCATCAAAGGCAAGGTCGTGCTCCTCGAATTTTGGACCACTTGGTGTGGCTTCTGTGCTGACGAGGCCGTCTTCGTCGACAAGATAGGCCACGAGCTCGCCGATAAAGGACTGATCCTTCTTGCCATCAACGTGGGCGAGTCCAAGAAGACCGTCAAGAAATATCTCGAGCAGCATCCCCGCAAATGCAAGATCGTCATGATGGAAGACACCAATCTCGCCGCCATGTATCAGGCCACTGTCTACCCCATCTATGTCGTGATCGACCGCGACGGCAATATCGCCGCAACTCAGCGCGGAGCAGGCGGGGAAGAAGCCCTCCGCCAACTCCTCGCCCGCGCCGGCTTCGAATCCGCCGCCGCAGACGACTCGGATACCGAGTAGCGCGGTTGGGAAATCAAAATGAATATCTCCGGCGAGTTGCCACGTGACCCTCCATCCATTCGCCCTTCCACCGTTCACCATTGTTGATTGTTGCCTTGCTGCCAGGAGGAACTCACGCGTACGCTCAAAGCATACCTCCTACGATTGAGCCCTCAATTTTAAGATGGGCCGCTGGAAGCACAGAAGCGAAAAAGTGGCGATTGAAGCGCTGCGGGGCCGGGCGAGCGACCACGTCCGCTTGTGCTGTATCTCGCAGACCGGCTGTGAATCTTTTCAAAAGGACTTTCCGGACCTGGAGATGATCGACCGCTCGCAGCAGGAAGCGAATCCGGATAGCCAAGATTGCCGCCCCCGCCCTCCAACACATGGAATCAAGTTCCTACAGAAACCATGGTTGAGGGATCGTGGCTCTTAGTGCTCGATCCCTTCCCAATCCGCCTCTTTTTCACCTGCGCATTCCCTTACCCTCGGCAAGAACTCAACCCTTGTGTTTTCAAGCAATTCCACGCTCCTTGCAAAAGCTCCCAGCGAGTGGGAGCGCCCCTTTGTCGTCCACTCGACCCTCCAATAGCGACGACTACTGTGTTCACGAGCCACCGCGTCCCATTGCAGCCAGTCGCCCTTGGTGCAACAATTGGCAAGGCACGAGAATTCTTCCCAATCCGGGGAAACAACTGCGCGGCCCCCGGTGTCTAAGAATACTGAGCGGACATCGGGAACCGTTTGACGACGTTCCCGGTTACACCCCGACTCGGTCGGGGTCGCAAGTCGTGCCTGGGTCCACCGTTCCAACGTTGGACCTTAGCAGGGTGGCCCGAGTAACCCATCTGCACGGGATGGTGGGTTCAATCGGGCTGGAAAGGCCGGCAGTGTCCGATTGGGCTAGTGCCCTTAGCTGGGGCCGCGATGAAGCCGATCTCGTCCACGAGCTGCAAGCCGGCTCGGAGACGGCCTTCGACTGGCTCGTCACTCACTATCATGCACCGGTCTATAACCTCATCCTCGGCATGCTTGGCGACACGTCCGATGCCGCCGACGGCACCCAGGAAGTTTTCTTGAAGGCTTTCCGCGGCATCCGCAATTTCCGCCAGGGCAGCTCTTTGAAGACGTGGCTCTACCGCATCGCCATCCGCGAGGCGCTGAATCACAAGCGCTGGTTCAAACGCCATGTGCAGAAGAATGTTTCCATCGATGCCGAGCCGGAGGAAGGGCAAGCGCGCGTCGAGATCGAGGATCTTGGCGCCACGCCCTTCGAGCAGCTTGCGTCGTTGGAAATTCAGGTAGTCGTGCATGGCGCTTTGCAACAGATTCCCGATGTTTTTCGCAGCGCGGTGATTTTGCGAGACCTCGAAGGCCTGAGCTACGAGGAAGTGTCCGAAGTCTTGGAATGCAGCGTCGGCACGGTGAAGTCTCGCATCCTTCGCGGGCGCCGCGCGCTGAAAGAAATTCTTGAGCCGCTCTTGGGCGGACACCAGATTGGTTGTCACCCCCAAACGTATTCGCACGGCAATGTCTCCGAGGCTCAGCCGTCACCTTTCGGCGATGCTTTTTCCGCCGCACGGCGTATCACAGTTTCTTCCCAATGTACGTCTCCGCGGGCAAGTTCCACGGGCAAGGGTGTCCAATGAAGTGCGACACAGTGCGAACCAAACTGGTTGGTTATTTCGATGATGCCGTAACGGGTGGAGCGCGCGTTGAAGAGCGCGTGCAGATTCGACAGCACCTGGAAGGTTGCGGCGTTTGTCGCCAGGAACTGGAACGCTTCCGCAAGCTGGCCGTTATGCTCTCGCGCGTGCCCAAAAACATTCCGCCGGCCGATCTGGCCGTGCGCATCAAGGTTGCTGCCGCTCAGGCGCAGCGTTCGCAGGACTGGCCGAGCCGTATGCGCCGCATGAAGGATCGCGCTGAAATTCTGCTTGACAACGTTTTCCGCCCGTTGACCGTCCCGGCTACCGGCGGATTCCTCTCCGCCATCCTCGTTTTCGTTCTGGTGCTCCAGATGATCGTGCCGGGCACCACCCTGCGCGCCGTCCAGAACGACGTGGCTCTCAATCTGATGCGCCCAGCCGAGCTGGTTTCTCTTTCGGACTATCCGCAAGCCTGGGCGCCGGAGCAGCAGGACCTGGAACTCTCTTTGCCACATGGCCTACTGATTGATGTCACTGTCGACTCGCACGGCCAAATGACCGACTACCAGATTCTCTCCGGGCCGACGAATCCGGAGCTTCGGCGTCATCTTGACCAGTTGCTGCTCTTCTCGCGGTTCAGCCCCATGCTGAGTTTTGGCCGTCCCACAGCCGGCGGCCACGTGGTTCTCAGCTTCAGCGCCGTCCGCGTCCGCGGCTGATTTCATCGGCATGAGTAATCTCATATTTCTCCTGGCCGTTGCATTTCTGTTCTGTTTTTCTACCGGTGCGCATGCTCAACTGGAGAGGAACGACTCGGAGCGCCAGCTCTTCGAAGCTCTGAACCGCGAGCGCACTGCCCACCGCCTCTCCGCACTTCAGTGGGATGAAACACTCTTCAAAGCCGCCCGCCAGCACGCCCTTCTCATGCTCAACCTGAATAGGCTCGAGCACCGACTCCCCAGCGAACCCAATCTCGAAGACCGCCTCGCCGAAGCTGGTGCGCGGTTCGGTGTTATCGCCGAGAACATCGCCATCGGTCCGAATCCCCAGATCATTCATGGTGGCTGGATGGATTCGCCCGGTCATCGCAAGAACATCCTGGACCCGCGGCTCACCTCCGTTGGTATCGCAGCGGTGCGCGGGCCGGGGGGCCTCTTCGCGGTCCAGGATTTTTCGCAGATTGTCCCGGAGTTGAGCGTTGAGCAGCAGGAATACAAGGTGGTTTCATTGCTAGCCGCACAGGGATTCAGGTCGGCCAACGCAACCGAGGGAGCGCGGAAAACCTGTGAGAGGGATGCGGGATTCGCAGGCACGCCAGCAAGAGCGATGATCCGATTTGAGGCCACTGACCTGAGCAAATTACCGGAAGACGTCGAGAGAAAGATTCGGAGCGGGCCTTACAGCAGGGTTGCGGTGGGGGCGTGCCGCAGGAATGGCGCGGCCGGATTCACGCGCTATCGCATCGCGGTTCTATTTTTCTGAGGGCAAATCGAAATTCTGCGGCCCGCCGGGACTCAAAGAAACTGTTGTGTCTGGGAACGGGAAGAAATACAATATGCAGGTCATGGACGCCAGGCTCGCCAACTCCTACCGCTGGTATCGATTTACTTGGGATCCATCCAGGTGGCGGGGGGCGTTTTTGTAAGCGAATCCAGAGAAAAAGATTCGACCCACTCGCCAGCCGAGTGGGTTTTTTGTTTTAAGGGACGAAAAACAAATTGAGAGGGCCGGAAAGATGATCATCTCCATGAAATTGCATGCCAAGCGCGAAGAGATCGATGAAGTACGCAAACAGGTGGAGCACTTCGGGTACAAGGTGCACTCCATCGAAGGGGAAGAACGCGTGGTCATTGGAGTCGTTGGTGTGGGAGATGTGACCGCGTGCATGGAATCGATTGAGGCCATGCCGCAGGTGGACAACGTGGTGCGGATCTCGGCGCCGTATAAATTTGTGAGCAAGGAATTCCGTGCTGGAAAAACAAGAATAAAAGTAAACGGAACGGAAATCGGCGGGGGAGAATTCGTGGTGATGGCCGGTCCGTGCTCGGTGGAATCAGAAAAACAGATCATGCAGGCCGCGGAAGGCGTGGCGAAAGCCGGCGCGAAAATGTTACGCGGCGGCGCGTTCAAGCCGCGAACTTCGCCTTACGATTTTCAGGGCATGGAAGAAGAAGGTTTGAAGCTGCTGAAGAAGGCCAAGCAGGCCACGGGACTGGCGATCATCACGGAAGTGATGACCGACCGCGATGTGGATTTGGTCGCACGATACGCCGATGTGATGCAGGTGGGCGCGTGAAATATGCAGAATTTCATGCTGTTGAAGGCGCTGGGAAAATGCGGGCGGCCGGTGCTGCTAAAGCG
>WNFS01006055.1_pt1 | contig 25630 bp, 23 predicted proteins | sample 5400141 | NCBI WGS metagenome assembly WNFS01 (sample SAMN13153358, study PRJNA577476) | soil metagenome | isolation source: 60 cm saprolite under Madrone tree | place: USA:California | collected 2016-06-14
AGAGTCCAGTCTGCTCTCGATCGTGCTGCCGGAAATCCGAGCGATGAAAGGCGTTCCGCAGCCGCCGCAGTTTCATCCCGAAGGCGACGTGTGGGTCCACACGTTGCTGATGATCGAGGGACTCCCTCGAGGAACTTCGCCGACGCTCGGATGGGGAGTTTTGCTGCACGATGTCGGAAAGCCGCCGACCTTCAAGCCGGCTTCAGAAACCGGCGATCGCATTCGCTTCGATCACCATGTCGATGTGGGCGTTCGAATGGCGGAGGCGATCTGCCGGCGGTACCGGTTTTCGAACGAAGAAACGGAGCAAATTATTGCCCTGGTCGCCAACCACATGCGATTCATGGCTGTGGATCAAATGCGGACCTCGACTCTGAAGCGGTTCGTACGGCTTCGGCATTTCGAGGAGCATCTGGAACTGCACCGGCTGGATTGCCTGTCGAGCCATCGCAATCTGGATTCCTATGGTGCGGTGCAACGCTTTCTGGCCGAAACACCCGCGGAACAAGTTCGTCCACAGCGTGTCCTAACGGGTACTGATTTGAGCGAAATGGGCTATATCCCTGGACCACTATTTAGCGAAATACTGAGGGCAGTGGAAGACGCGCAACTCGAGGGAAGGATTGCATCCAAGGAAGAAGCCCAGGAGTTCGTGCGGAAGAAGTTTGCTTTGAAGAAGGCGAAAGCCTGAAGTGATTAGATCTTCGGGCCGCTGGTTGAAATACGACCGGCGCCGAGTGCGTGGAGTCGCAATTTGACCTATGTACATGATAAAAGAGAGTTTAGAGGAAATCTTGTAGGAAAGCAAGGCGGGTGCTAGAATATGAGTTTGTTATGCTAAGATTTCATGCTAGTTGTATTCGCACTTCTGTGCACCCTTTCGCCTTAGCCCGCATCTAAAGTTCTTAAGCGCGGGAGAATTTTCCCTGCGCCCGGATTTAGGGGACACTCACTATGGCTGAGAAAAAGTATGCGGTGCCAGAAATTCTCGCGATCCTGCCGGTTCGGGATACGGTCCTGTTTCCAGGGGCTGTTTTGCCGCTTACGGTAGGCCGAGAGAGCTCTCTGGCACTAGTTAATTCGCTCGAAGGCGAAGAGAAATTGTTGGGGGTGGTGGCACAGCTGGACCCCCGGGTCGAAGATCCTGCCGCCGCGGACCTACACAAGGTCGGCACGCTGGCGAAAGTTCATAAGACCGTCAAAATGCCGAACGGGAACGTGGTTATCTTCCTGGAGGGCTTGCAGCGTATAAACGTCCTCGAGTTGATCGGTTTGCGGCCCTTTCTGCGCGCACGGGTGGAATCACAACCTGAAATCACTGGGGATGTGGATGCGGAGCTTGAAGCGTTGCAGCGCAACGCGCAGGACCTGTTTCGCGATGTTGTAAGCCATTCGCCGCAACTTTCCGATGATCTCCAGTCGGTCGCGCTGAATATTGATGACCCTGGACGGCTGGCAGACTTTATTGCCGGGACCTTGCCGTCACTCTCGACGCTGCTGCGCCAGGAGCTGATTGAAACACCGAGCGTGCGCAAACGGCTCGAGATGCTGATTCGCGAACTTTCCAAGGAACTGGAAGTGCTGGAGCTGCGCTCGAAGATTCACGAGCAGGTGCAAGAGCAGGTGGGCCAAAACCAGCGCGAGTACCTGTTGCGCGAACAGATGAAGGCCATCCAGAAGGAACTCGGCGAATCCGACGATTCCACGCAGGAGATCGACGAGCTGCGAAAGAAAGTGGATGAAGCCGGAATGACTGCGGAAGCGAAGAAAGAGTGCGACCGCGAACTGAAGCGTTTGGCGAAGATGACGCCTGCTTCGGCGGAGTACATGGTTTCGCGGACCTACCTGGAATGGATGACCTCTTTGCCATGGGCAAAGTCTTCGGGCGTCAGCGAGATCGACATCGCCAAGGGAAAGCAAATCCTTGACGAAGACCACTACGACCTGGCCAAGGTCAAGGAGCGGATTCTCGACTACCTGGCGGTGAAGAAACTGCAGCCAGGGATGAAGGGGCCAATCCTTTGCTTCGTTGGGCCTCCTGGCGTTGGCAAAACTTCGCTTGGGAAGTCCATTGCACGGTCCCTGGGCCGCAAATTCGTGCGCATCGCTCTTGGCGGCATGCACGATGAAGCGGAAATCCGCGGCCACCGGCGCACGTACATCGGAGCTCTGCCGGGGCAGATCATTCAAGGACTGAAGCGAGCGGAGTCGAACGATCCGGTGATGATGCTCGATGAAGTCGACAAACTGGGCCGCGATTTCCGCGGCGATCCGTCGTCGGCGTTGATGGAAGTGCTCGATCCGGAGCAGAACAATGCCTTCCGCGATCATTACCTGGACGTGCCTTTCGATCTCTCGAAAGTGCTCTTCATCGCCACGGCGAACTGGATGGATCCCATCCCGGAACCGTTGCGAGACCGCATGGAGATCATCGAACTCGCGGGATACACCGGTGAAGAGAAGGTGCATATCGCGCACCGGTATCTGATCCCCAAGCAGGCCCAGGAACATGGCCTGAAAGTGGGCGAGCAGATTGAATTCTCGGACGAGGCGCTGCGGGAAATCATCCACAGCTTCACGCGAGAAGCAGGCGTGCGGAATCTCGAACGGGAAATCGCCACGATCACACGCAAACAAGCGCGCAAGCTCGCCGAAGGCCACACGGAAAAGATGGTGGTTACGCCAGAGATCGTTCGCGAGTATCTGGGCGTGCCGAAGTTCCGCGCGGAGAAAGAGGTCGAGGAGCGCGTCAAGAAGCCTGGCGTAGCTGTCGGTCTGGTGTGGACGCCGGTGGGCGGAGACATCGTGTTCATCGAAGCCAGCCGCATGCGCGGTGGGAAGCAATTCACAATGACCGGGCACCTGGGCGAGGTCATGCAGGAGTCGATGACCGCGGCCCTTACTTGGACTCGTGCGAATGCGGAGCGGTACGGAATCGATGCGGACTTCTTCCGCAAGCAGGACATCCACATCCACGTGCCGTCCGGCGGCGTGCCGAAAGATGGACCGTCGGCGGGAGCAGCGATGGTGACGGCGTTGATCAGCTTGCTGACGGGACGGCCCGTGCGCGACCGGCTGGCGATGACCGGTGAGATGACACTCTCGGGCGTGGTGCTGCCGATCGGTGGCGTTAAGGAAAAAGTCCTGGGCGCAAAACGCGCGGGGATTAAGGAAGTGCTGCTGCCCGCGGACAACGAGCCGAATGCCGTGGCTGATCTTCCGCCGGATATTCTCGGCGACATGAAGATCACTTACGTGCACAACCTCGATGAAGTGCTGGAGCACGCGCTGTCCAAGGAAGCGGTTGCGCCGCCGATTGTGCCGCAGCCAGAACCGAAGCCGAAGCGCGTGGGACCGGAGAGTCCACGGGCGATTCACTAAGAGCGAAAGCTAGCCTAAACGGCTGGAGCGCGATAGACCGCGCCCCAGCAAAGATAAACAAGAAGAGCCCAGCGAGGTTTGCTGGGCTTTTTGTTTGGGGCGAGAAGCGCGGGAGAGGAATGGAACTCCTGCTACCATAGTCCGGGGTATGGCCCGCGAAAAACAAATCATGACGGACGCTCCCGCCGAGCTGGCGCAGCGGCTGGCGGAGGGCTTGCAGCGCGAGAGGATCGTTCCGCGGTTCGTTGACTCGTACGTTGTGGAGCACGGTCGCCAGGCATTGCAGGTTCACGCTTCGCTGTATCGCGATCACCTCGAATTGCTGGGGCGCGAGGCGTTGCTTGCAGTGTCGGCGCGCGCGCTGGAAATTACGTACGAGGAACCCCTGCCATGCGGCAGGGCGAAGCCGCGCCCCATGTTGCGGAAGGACGCGGCGGCATTTCGACGCAAGTTTCTTGCGGCGCTCGTGCGCCAGCAAAAATGGAGCGCGGGGGAGGCACTCGACTTCCAAGCGGACTTACAGATCTATGAAGATCTGCTCGCGCGCAATAGTTCGGCGCGACGGAATCGCAAGCCGTTTGAGGCAGCCAATCATCCCTTCGTCGACCGCTGCGCATTCCTGCTGGATTCGTCTTTTCTGGAAAAGGCGCGCGTGGCCGCCAGCCGCACGCTGAACGACTTGGAAAATCTCACGGCGCAAATCACCGGCTCCGTTTTGCATGGACAAGTGACGGCACCCGCAGGCCAGAAGCGTTAGGCCTCGAACAGGCCTTCGGTGAAAAGCGGTTTGCCAGCCCGCGCGGTCTGGAATCCGTAAAACGAAAGCGCCGCAATGGCAATCAGGCCGACCAGCGCGGGGGCCGCATACCATCGGGACAAGTGAGTTGTGGTCGGAAAAACAAGCAGAATATTCTGTACGACCAGGCCGACAACCAAAACCAACAGCCCGAAGCGTTTCAGGACGAACAAGAAGGATACGTAGAGCAGACCAGCAGCCACAAAATCAAAGGCCTTGTATTCCCCGCTGGTATTGACCACGGCACCCAAGAGAACGACTACGATGAAAGCTAGGGCATCCTTTCTCAAGAGCAACCGAAGAAGGGAAAGCAGAAAGAAAATCCCCAACGAGTAGAAAACGAAAATAAGAATGTAAATCAACAGAAGGCCAATCGCCAGACGCATGCCCAGGAGAGATTCTCCCGCAAAGACGCCGGGGACGGGCGGCAGCTTGCCGAACAGGGGAAGGATGAAATTGTCGGAGATCTCGTAGAGGGCGAGCGCGACTCCGTAGACGGCACCGATGAGAAGGTCTCTGCCCACCAGAGGATCCCGGAATTGCCCGGCAAGAAGGCGGCTCCAACCGATCAATGTTTCCGGAGCTTTGCGGCGGACCAAGGGCTCGAGCGCAAGATAAAGTACGACAATGAGAAAGGTGTAAAGCAACGCCCAGCCGAGGGCGATCAGGGTGAGATCGATTTCGTCAATCGAAGCGACGTGGTGCGCGCGAAGCAGCCACATGGCGATGAAAGTCAGGAAAACGAAGGTGCCGAGACGGAATGCGCCGCGCGTGTCTCCCCGCTTGTGCCGGAGGTTGTATCTGACGATGAGGATGCTGCTGATGACGATGCCAGCGAAAAGAATCACGAGGACAAACACGGCGATCTTCTCACGTCGCGTTTGCGAATAAGCAGCGCTCCGGTCCGGAGTAGTCCAGGGGTAAATCAGATCGAAATAGATTGGTTTCCCGCCGTACGACGCCGCTTCGACGCGCAAGGGAATATCCGGATGACCGGGAACGGAACCGGCCCACGCCGCACGAGCATCGCCCCAAGCCAACGGAGTCCACTCCGGATCAACCGCGTGGAAAGCTGCAACTTCGAGTCCAGCAGCCGAGAACAGGCGCCCCCAATCGGTAACCGGCTGGCTATGAGCCGGAGCATCTTGCTGCGGGGAAACGACCTCGAGATGCATAAGGTGGCCACGAGGATCCAGGTAGACGCTGACCATGCCCGTTACATTCAACGGGGGATCGAGTGTCGTTACCTTACCCGCTCCACCTGAGGAAAAAAATCTTTGCGGGCGCATCTCCCGCGGACTTTGCCGATACCACAAATAGACGGCCGCAGGACAGTCATCGTTCAGCGTGTCCCAGCGCGTGGACGTCTTGTCGTGGTCCTGAATGTACTGCAGGTACGTGCCACCCGCGATGAAATCGTAGGCTAGGTCTGCGGGCGGCGCGGGGTAGCCCAGGTCTCGAACAACTTCGCCGGCCTTGTGAACAAGTACATCCGTCGAGATATCAAGAGACACCTTGTTGGCAAGTTGCATGCCGTCATGCACGAAGAGAAAGCCAACCAATCCTGCGAGTGCGGCAAGGAGAAGCCCCAAAGCGAGCACAGGGCGGATGCCCTCTGTAGCGCCCGCAGCCGCGACCATTTCTGGAGAAGGCGTTTCACCCGCCGCCAAGGCCGCCGCCAGGGGATCGCCTCCCGGGAGTGCCGCGGCAACCTGCAGGGCCGATACGGGGCGTTTCCCGGGATCCACTTCCAAACAGCGAAGAATGACGCGCTCGATGAGCGGATCGAGGTCGCGCACGAGAGTCGAGGGGTTGGTGATCGTGCCTTGCTCGCGGAGCTTGATGAGCTCGGGCAATGTCGAAGCTTCGAAGGCGCGTTTTCCGGTGAGGATTTCGTAGAGGATCAAGCCGAGTGAATAGATGTCGCTCTTAGTGGTGACTTCTTTTCCGACAAGCTGTTCCGGAGCCATGTAGGCGGGCGTGCCGGCGCGAATATCCGCGCCTTGAATGCTTGCGGCGATTCCGGCGAGACCAAAATCGGTGATGCGGATTTTTCCGGCGCCATCGAGCATGACGTTGGCGGGCTTGAGGTCGCGATGGATGACACCGCGTTCGTGTGCGGCGGCGAGACCTGCGCAAATCTGGCGCGCGACTTCCGTGGCTTTGTCGGGAGAGAGCCTGCCGATGCGGCGCACGACGGAGGCTAGATCTTCGCCGTCTACATACTCCATGGAAAGAAACGGCGTGCCGTCCGCTTCGCCGATATCGAACACGCGGCAGACATTGGGATGGGAGACCTGGCGCGCGATGCGCACCTCGGAATGAAATCGCGCGAGCGCTGCCGCATCTTGCGAAAGGATCTCGGGAAGAAATTTGATGGCAACGAGCTGGCCAAGCTTGAGGTCTTCCGCGCGATAGACTTCGCCCATGCCGCCGCGGCCGGCCATGGCCACAACGCGATAGCGCTCGGCAATCATCTGTCCCGGAGTGAAGCGTCCGCCGCCGATGGGATCTGAACTGGTTAACTTTGCGCCGGCACCGCCGCTGGAGGGCGAGCGCGGCGGCCGAGCTGGAGTCGGAGCGGAGGAGGGTTTAGGAGGTGTGGGCGGCGGTACGGACGGCGCAATTGTCTCTTGCTCGGCGCTTAGTTCATCCGAGTCGATGGTCGCGTCGCGGTTCAGATCGAGGGATCCGCCACAAGTGGAGCAGAACCGCCCGTGGGAGGAAACCTGTGCGCCGCAGGAAGAGCAGTACATGGGAAGCGAGATTCTATCATTGCGGGAAGGCCCGCCGCGACCTGTCGTGCATGCTTTCGAAGAAACTTACGAGATGCGCTCGACCTCGACCGCGGTGCCGTAGGCCAAAACCTCTGTTACGCCCTGCATGACTTCGGTGGCGTCGTAGCGCATGCCGATGACGGCGTTCGCTCCATGACCGCCGGCATGTTCGAGGAGCAGTTCGTAGGCGTCTTCTCGGGTTTTCTCGCAAAGATTTGTGAGAATCGTGATGTTGCCGCCGACGATGGTTTGCAGCGCGGCGCCGAGATTTCCGATCACGCTGCGCGACCGAACGATGATGCCGCGCACAATCCCAAAATTTCGCACTACGCGGTAACCGGCGAGTTCGGTTCCCGTCGTCACCATTCCAGGGTCCACGCGATTGGCCATCTTTTTCTCCTCAAGTCGGACGTTTACCGGTGCGATTCTACCTGCTCACGACGCCATGCGCGAGCACAGTCTGTCTGCTATTCTCAAAAGACGTGGAAATCCTATTCTATTTTCTGGCGATTCCGCAGATCCTTCTGGGCCTCTACCTGATCGGGCCGAAGGTTGCCGTATTGTGCCCGTGCAAAGGGATGGAGGCAGCGCTCGAGCGCAACCTCGTCTCGCTCACTGAGTTCGAATACCAAAACTACGAGATTTTTTTTCTGATAGCGTCGTCCAGCGATCCAGCTTACAGCGTCGTGAAGCGCGTTGCCGCGCAGTCCCGTGCGAAAGCGCATGTGGTGCTTACGGAGAAGCCGGATGGATGCGGCGAGAAAGTGAACAATCTGCGTTTGGGGATCGTGCAGCTGCCAACAGACTTCGACGTGCTAACTTTTGTCGATTCGGACGGGCGCCCGGGAAAGTACTGGCTGCACCGCATGGTTGCTCCACTAAGCGATCCCCGCATTGGAGCCACGACTACCATGCGATGGCTGCTGCCCAACCGGAGCAACTTCCAGACGGCGCTGCTGGTGGCCTGGAATGCTCCTATCGTCACCATGCTCAGCGAAAAGGGGAAGAATTTCTGCTGGGGCGGAGGCACGGCGATACGGCGAAGCGTCTTCGATTCGATTGTCTTTTTGCCGGAATGCCTTGTGCCATCGTTTGTCGAAACGGATTTCGCGGGCTTGATGGAATTTACAAACAGGCAAGTCTTGATTACGCGCGTGTACGCAGAAAAAACGTGGAGGCTTGCAGCTGGCACGCACCTGCTCTACTGTTTATCGCTCATTCTTGGGACGTTCCTGACGCTTGGCGATTTTCTGGCGACACGGCCGGCGTTTCATTTGGCAGCACTCACTTTTTTGCCAGTGCTACTGGCGATGATTCGAGGGGCGCTGCGAGCGGCGGGTGTCTCGGAAGTGCTGCCCACATACCGATCGCAAATCGCAAGCCAGGCATGGATCTATGTGTTGTTGACGGTCTTCATCCCGTTTTTGTACCTGGTAAATTTTCTTACCTCACTTATCACGCGGAAGATACGTTGGCGCGGCGTTACTTATGAGCTGATTGCTCCGGAACAGACGCGCATTCTTTCCTATTGATAGAGATACGGAGCTCGATTTCTAATCCAGAGAAGTTCTCCACAGGGAGACTCCCACTGGCGGTTTTCCACAGGCCGGAGCAAATCATGGGCTTTATGCAGACAAGTCTTTTATTATGAATAATCTCTCATCTTTCGAAATCCTAGTTTTCTTGGTTCAGAACCGATGATCGTCAGTTTTTATGGATGTCTGAGGAGTCAGGGAAAAATTTCGCGGGCCATGCAATTCCTACTCGCGAATGGCCACATTTTTACCCACTCGGAGCGCCTAAGTACTCCATTTCTGAAGGAGTTGCAATTTTCTGGATTCGGAAGAAGAAGTGCAGGACAAGAATGGTTCGGTTACTTGTGCAGGCGAACTGGCAGGGAGCTCCTTCTCACGGCTCGGTGCAGTCTAGCTGTAAGATCCAGGCGCCGGGTGCACTGCCCTCTGTTTCGGCTTCTTACCTGGCCGCTTGCCTACGCAATGCAGGTCTCTCGACGGGGAGGCTCAATCCAAAGAAAAAGCTTCGGTTAGCTCACGAGGCTGCATACTGAGGGGTGCGTGTGAAGCTTATCCGCAGAAGTGAACAGCATCATTCTTTGAACAGTCCCCGCCCAGCAATTCCTCGCGATCATTATTATTTTTACGAAAAAAACACCGGCGTAACGCATTTCCACGTGGAGGCAGGTCCGGACGGATGTTTTCCCGTGGATCAGGCCGCTGGCCTGCTGGCGATGCATTGCATGGTTAGAGGGCAATCGCCTAGCGATTATGAGGTGATGGTTAAGGCGGAGAGTGACATTTTGGAAGGTTTGACGGAGAAGGCGGAAAAACTGCTGCAGGCGGGACATTCTGTCGGCAGCCCCGTCAAGCTCACGCGCCGCGAAGAGGAAGTGCTTGGCGGCGTGATGAAGAGCTTGGCTAACAAAGAGATAGCCGCGACTCTGAATCTTTCTGAGAGGACCGTGAAATTTCACGTATCGTCGCTGCTCGCAAAATTCCGCGTGCGGGGACGCATGGAGTTGGTGCGCGAAGCCTCGCGCAACACACTCGGCTCGATGCCAATGCCGATGCCCGTGGCAACGCGGGAAGCCCGTGCGTTCGCACCGATACCGCAGACTTATAATAACGGGTCGCGTAGCGCCGCTGTGGTTCCTCTAGCCAAGCGGCAGATGATGGCTTAATCCAAACTCAGAGACAGGTAGTTAGATAGAACACGAAAGCCCGGTTCGATGAGAGCGAACCGGGCCTTCGTGTTTTCTTACGATCCGTTGCCGCGCTTTACTTCTTTGCGGCGGCGTAAAGTTGGGAGGCCGAATCCCAGTTAACGACATTCCACCATGCCTTGATGTAATCGCCGCGCACGTTCTGATATTTCAGGTAGTAGGCGTGCTCCCAAACATCGAGACCTAGAACGGCCTTCCCTGCGAGCATAAACGGCGTGTCTTGATTCGGCGTCGAATCGATGGCTAGCTTGCCATCCTTCACGATTAGCCATGCCCAACCGGAACCGAAGCGACCCAAGCCCGCGGCAGCAAATTTTTCCTGAAAGCCCGCGAAGGATCCGAAGGTCGACTTGATAGCATCGGCGAGATCACCCTTGGGCTCGGCGCCGCCACCCTTCTTCATCTGTGTCCAAAATAAGGTGTGGTTCCAATGGCCTCCGGCGTTGTTGCGGACGGCGGCTCGAATATTCTCTGGGATGGAGTCGAGACTCTTCAAAAGGTCTTCAAGCGATTTGGCTTGGAGGTCGGCGTGGCCATCGAGAGCCTTGTTCAGGTTGGTGACGTAGGCGCCATGGTGCTTGTCGTGGTGAATTTCCATGGTTTTGGCATCAATGTAGGGTTCGAGCGCGTCGAATGGGTAAGGCAGCGGTGGGACGGTAAATGCCACGGGTTTTTCCTCCAGTTTGAGATTTGATGCAAAATCTAACGCGGTGCCGGAGCGCAAAGCCGCGGAAGCCCTGCTGCTCGCTCCAAAAAATCCCGCACCGACAATCCCGGTATTGACCAGAAATTTCCGGCGATTCATGAAGGATCTCCTGCGGCGAGGAGGCTGGCCAACCAGCCGACTTTAGCATACTGCGCGATCAGCCAGAGACATCATACCGCTCATCGTGGAGGCGGCTCAATGCCACGCTGGTAGTGCGGCTATTGGGCCGGCTCGTGGAGAGCAGCGAGAACTCGCCACGCCTATTCGATGCGCGAAAGCGCCCATTGGGCAGATTCAGCGATTACCGGCTCAGAGGAGGCAGATAGCCGCGTCAGGAGCGTGCAAATCCTTTTGTGATAGGCCGTGCCCCGCGCGTGAGCGGAATTGCCGAGGGCGATCGAGGCGTTGCGCACCAGGCCACGCCACTTTGTGCGCTTTACTGGACTTCCGCGAAAGAGGGCGCGGAATTGTTCTTCGTTCAAGGCGGCCAGCCACTCGAGCCGCGGCAGGAAGAGAGATTCTTCCCGAGAGCGTTCGGTCACGGCAGCAGCAGATTGATGCAACGGCCCCTCTGTGGGCTGTGGAAAAGTTCTTGGCTGAAATTCCGCACTTGATGTCACAGGCGCACGGCGATTCCACGGACAAACGTCCTGGCATATATCGCAGCCGAAGACGTGGCGGCCTATGGGTTCGCGCAATGGCTCCGGGATGCCGCCGCGAAGCTCGATCGTCAAATAGGAGATGCAGAGGCGTGCATCCATCACGTAGGGCTCGACAAGCGCTCCGGTCGGGCAGGCGTCTATGCATTTGGTGCAAGAGCCGCACAGGTCCGGGGGAGGTGACTCGGCTGGACCAATCGTGGGCGGAATATCGAGGGTCGTGAGAATCACGCCTAGAAAAAACCAGGAGCCGAGTTTTGCGTTCAGCAGCAGCGTATTTTTTCCGAGCCAGCCAAGGCCTGCGTGCCTGGCAACGACCCGTTCATTTACGGGGCCGGTGTCTGCGTAGATGCGCGCTTCATGTGCTTCAGCGAATCGTTCAGGCAGGCAACTCGCCAAGCTTTGCAGCTTCTGCTGGAGGACTTCGTGGTAGTCCTTTCCCCAGGCGTAGCGAGAAATCCACCCGCGAGGTTCAGTTCCCTCGGGCTGGAGCGCATCGAGCGATCGTGGCGGGGAGGAGTTGTAGTTTAATGCGCAGACGATCACGCTGCGAAGCCCAGCCATCGTGCTCTGGGGATTGCCGCGGCGCTCGTCGGAGAGATACTTCATCTCACCGGCATAACCACGCGCCAACCACTCTGTAGTCAGGTCCAGCTCGGGAAACTTTTCCGCACGCACCACCCCACAGAGATCAAAGCCGAGGGTGGCTGCCCGCTCAACGATCCACGCGGTTTCTTCGGTGCTGTTCATTGAATTAGTGCGCGAATGGTCCCGGAACGATTGTGCCGCAGAAGGACGCTAGACGCGAGCCGAGGATAGACCCGTTGCCGTGGATTCCTGCTTGGGCTCAGGGCAAATTACTGAAAACTGTTCAGGGCAGCGCTCTCTTCGGAATAGACGTCGAACACAGTATAGAGCTTCGTGAGCTGGAGCAGGTCGTGCACTTTCTTCGTCAAGTGCAACAGCTTGAGGTCGCCGCCGCGGCCTTTTACGGTGGTATAAGCGCTGACGAGCTCGCCGATGCCGGAGCTGTCGATGTAATCCACATCGGCTAGATTTAGCACGATGTGGGTGCGTTTATCGTCCAGCAGACCGCGGACCGTTTTGCGCAGCAAGGCGCTGCCTTCGCCCAGGGTAATTTTGCCGCTAAGGTCCACCACGGTGGATCGACCAGCATCTCGATGTGTTGCGCGCAAGGCCATAATTTCCTCTAGGAGGCTCCTTGGGGCGGGGTGGCGCCCTGGCTTCCTTTACCATTCGCTCCCGGGTTCTGTTGCAGAGGCAGCTTTTTAGCCATGACAATTTCCGCACCGCCCGTGCGTCCGGGCACGACGTCAAATTCGTCCATAAATGCACGCATAAGAAAGATTCCGCGGCCGGAGGTGCTCAGGAGGTTTTCTTCTGCAAGAGGATCCGGCACGTCGGCAAGTGTGAAGCCAGTGCCTTCATCCAAGACATGGATGATCATTTTGTCGCCGGTAAGATCAACGGCGAGATGAATTTTCTTTTCGGGGCGCTCCTGATTGCCGTAGTGAAATGCGTTAATGACGCCCTCGCGTACGCTCATGCCGATCTTGTAGCAATCGTCCTCGCCGAATCCGGCAGCCTCGGCTACGCGGAGGCACATCTCTTCGGCGAGATTTACGCTCTCGACTTGCGTCTCCAGCGTGATTTCGAGGTGCTTAGGGTCTTTACCCATGCATGGCGCGCTGCCGGAGGTAAATAATACACCTAAGAGAGCGCACTTATCGGTAACACAGCGGCTAAAGCTAAGTCAATGGACCACTTGGGATTCTCTCAATTCGTCCAGACGGCCATGAGATGACGCTTAGGGATTTCAGCTCGATTCACTCGTTTTAAGGAGGGGTTTCGCATCTGGGTGACGGGGCGTCCGGTCTTTCGGCGGAAAGGCCACGTGCCAGAACATACGATTGGGCAGCAGCAACTCTACTCCCACCTGAGGATGATCGCTTTGATGACTGTCAATGTGTGCGACAACATACTCCAGTGCAGCTTTTGCCTGGACGTTCGACAGAGTGAGTCGCTGTCCTCTGTACACCTCCGTCGACACGAGAATCAATGCACCATGAGCGCTGATGGCCCGCGTGTGAGTCTCTTCTTCAAAAGGCGATCCGAGGGCGTTCTGCCCTGAGACTCGCACCGGGATGGTCATCAATACGCGCTGACTTCTTCGGCGGTTTGCCGCGAGCCAGGAAGTCTCGCGGGATTCGGCAAGCCACGTTGCAAGAGTGTCACGCTGCTCCGGCTCAATGGCGGTAAACACCAGGCCCATGCCCTTGCCGACTCGCGAGTAGACGACTCTTCCGCGGGCTTCAAACAATTGTGTTCCTTCTGTGATGCGTACGTCCGTGACCGTCCTTAAGGGGAGTGGTTTGTTCGTGTCCACATAGCAGCCTTGCTGACTCAAATCGCGGACGCGCGTTTCAATTCGCGTGCCCGATTCAGCCGCTATGACCTCCACAGCGGCAGCGAACTCGTAACGAGGATGAGTCCATCAACCTGAGGAAGTTACAATTCTACGCGGTCGCCCGTTTCGGCATTTATCCAACCCTCTTGATCTTGCCGAAAAGAAGAGGCGCCAAGATCGCAGGGCGCACTAAGCAGTTGACCCGTTGCGGAATTACAGTCTTCGCCCACTTGGCAACCGGTCTGGCCACTGCTATCCAAGTTCTGAGATGCCAAGATAGGGAGCGCTCTTGCGTCGTGCCCTGCTGGGAGCTAATTCTTCAATCCGAAGGTGCGAGAGGCTCCCCTCTCATTAGGGGAACTGCTGGCACATGCAGACCGCGCCACGTACGCGCAAAAACGTGGCCACCCGAAACTAGAGACGAACAGTCGGTTAACGTGCGCCCAGCGGCATGAAAGAGAAGAGCGTTTGCTCTGGGACAGTCGGGCAAGACTATGCCGGTGCCGACGGGCCGAATCGAAAGACGGATCGCGAGGGTGGTGACGGTAGAGATTTGCCCTGAGGACGAAGGCAGGCCTAAAGAAAGGACGCTGACCGAAAACGTGAGTGCTTATGGTGCACGCGTTCTCATGGAACGGGAGTGCCGGCCAGGGCAGCGAGTAATGGTTATGGGCCGTGCTCGACATGGATTCCACCGAAATCCCGGTGTATGGAGAGTAAGAGCAAAGCGCTTACAACGGGTACTTCGAGTCCACCTGCTATCACCCGCTGTTGCTGTTCAATCGATAGGGCGACTGTCTGGCAGCCAAGCTGCGGCCAGGCAATGTGCACAGCGCCGAAGGTTGGGGAGAGGTTTTGTTGCCGGAGATCGAGCGGCAAGCAAGCGGTGAAGATGACGCGGCTCAGTTGCCATCGGTTCCCGATCGAACGAGGTACGGAAGTGGCTGGGCGTGATCGCCTACAACTTGGGGAACCTGTGGCGACGGCTAGCGTTGCCGAAGAGGATTGGGAACTGGTCGCTGACGAGCTTACAACAGCGGCTGGTGAAGACGGGCCATGCGCGCTATTATTGGCTTTTACTAGCCGAAGGGCACCTGAGTCGGAGGCTGTTCGGCAGCATGCTGAGAATGATCGCGGCGTTGCCGCTACCGGACGGTTAGCGAACCAGGACGGAAAGAAAACGAGCGCTCGGAAGCCATCCAGCGAGGAAGTGTCGGCGGCGAGGCAGAGTGGGGCGGGCAAAATCAGCACAGCGGCTCCGCAGAACGGCCAAAACGACCCGCACGATCGAGCACCGCGCAGGCTGGGACGCGACGTTTTCAGCTCCGAAGAGTGTATCCCTGACGGCTCTGGTAGGTAGAGACGAACGAATACGAGAGGCTCATCAACAGAGTGTCGATAACAGGGCTTCCCATCAACTAATAATGGAACCCAACTCCCGAATGGGAATTTTGAGAATATGGCCCCCGCGGCACCTGGTGGTAAATCCACGTTCCGATAATCCGACTCACCAGGAGTTGGCTGCCAGAATCGCGCGATGCCAATTGGCGCCTGCTCTGGTGGCAACTTCGTTGTGTCGAGTACAAAGGATGTACAATGCGCGCGAATAAGAGATCCAAATCGGAAATTCCGGTTTAACTCAGGAACGAGAAATCGCGGAAGGAATTTACAGGGCCAATTAGTTTATGAAGCCGTTAGTCTCGATTCTGATACCGGCTTATAACGCCGAGGAGTGGATCACGGATACGATCCGATCTGCGATTGCACAAACATGGCAACGCAAGGAGATCATTGTCGTGGATGATGGTTCCAGCGATCGGACAGCGACAATGGCGCAGCGATTTGCATCGAAAGAGGTCGCGGTCATATCCACAGAGAGAGCAGGTCCGGCAGCGGCCCGCAATCGTACCTTGCAGCTCAGCCAGGGTGACTACATCCAGTGGCTGGACGCGGATGATCTGCTGGCGCCGGACAAGATCGAGCGCCAGCTTGCGGCGCTGCGGGAAGTTGGCAGCAGGCGAATACTTCTTTCCTCATCGTGGGCCTCCTTCTATTATCGGACCCGCCGCGCACACTTCGTCCCGACTCACCTGTGGCAAGACCTTTCTCCTGTCGAGTGGCTCTTGAGGAAGATGGGCGAAAACCTGCACATGCAAACGGCAACCTGGCTGACGAGCCGGGAACTGGCCGAAGCCGCCGGACCTTGGGACACAGGGCTTACGTATGATGACGACGGCGAATATTTTTGCCGTGTGCTTCTGGCATCCGAAGGCACTCGATTTGTGCCGGAGGCAAGAGTATTGTATAGAACTGTTTCGTCAAACCGCCTGAGCTATATTGGCACCTCAGATAAAAAGAGAGACTCATTGTTCCTTTCGATCAAACTACATATTCAGTACCTCCGATCGCTTGAAGAAAGCGAGCGCTCCCGGAAGGTTTGTTTGACCTATATGCAGAATTGGCTTATTTATTTCTATCCGGAACAACCGAAAATTGTCGCGGAGCTGCAGGACCTGGCTAAAAAGCTTCAGGCTCGCTTGGAAGTACCTCGCTTGCGGTGGAAATATGCCTGGATGATACCGATCTTTGGGTGGGAATCTGCGAAATGGGCCCAGATGGTGCTTCCCGAGCTGAAGGCTTCGTCGCTCATGTTTTGGGACAAGGCAATGTGCAGGTTGGAGACTCGAAAAGCGGGCGATAGCCATACGACCAATTCTGCATGACTCAGGGAACTGCCGAATCGTGAGGGATCGAAGGCTTCTTCTGTCATCGCTCGTGAAACCGCCCGTGCTGATCCTGACCGAACTCCTTAATTAATCCATCTTTCGATTGATTTACGCGACAGAGAGCCTGCATGCCTATGCAACCACCGTCGAGCATGTTCACTACCGATCATTTGCAAGCAGACCTAAAGGGACGGTCTGTGCGCGGAGGATTGGTCAATCTCACGTCACAGGGCGCCCAGTTCCTTATTCAGTCAACCGCAACGATCGTGCTGGCGCGACTGTTGACCCCCGCGGACTTCGGGCTGGTGGCCATGGTCGCCACGGTCACAAGCCTGGGCCAAGCGTTCGCGGATCTGGGTCTCTCTGAGGCCACCATCCAGCGCAAGGAGATCAATGATGATCAAGTCAGTGTCCTGTTTTGGATAAATGTCGCTATCGGGCTGGGACTCACGCTCCTAACAGTGGCCCTGGCCCCTGTGTTGGCTAAGTTCTATCGGGACCCGCGGCTCATAAACATCACATTGCTGCTGTCTCTCACATTCCTCATCGGCGGTTTGAGGGTGCAGCCCGACGCACTTCTCAAGCGTCAGATGCGCTTTTCATCCCTAGCTGTTCGGGATGTAGCTTCATATGGTCTAGCTGTTCCTGTTGCGATCACAATGGCGTGGCGAGGAGCTAGCTACTGGGCGTTAGTCGCTCTCCCCTTGACGTTGAATTTGACTCAGATGGCGCTTTCATGGCTGATGGTCAATTGGAGACCGGGCCTGCCCCGTCGCGATGCCCACGTTGGTTCCATGATCGCCTTTGGCGGAAATGTTGCCGCTTCCTACTTCTTAATCAACGTGAGTCGCAGTGCCGACAACGTCCTGATCGGCTGGTATTGGGGAGCCGGCCCGCTAGGGCTGTATTCGAGGGCTTATAATCTCCTTATGCTGCCCGTCCGGCTGCTCAGTGCGTCGGCCGTCAGCGTCGCTATTCCCGCCTTCAGCAGAACCCACTATCTGCGCGCCGTTAACCTGATCATGTGGATCAGCGCTCCCGTCTTTGGTTTTCTTTTCGTTGCTGCGAAACCAGTCATTGTCATGATACTTGGAAATCAGTGGCGAGAAGCTGCGCCCGTTTTCCAGATCCTTGCCATCTCTGCCTTGGGGCAACTACTCCTTGAGTCAACCATCTGGTTGTTTGTGAGTCGGGGGCAATCGAAGCAGCTTCTCAAACTCTTGCTGGTCATTTCTCCCATCATAGTCGGCAGCTTTGCGATAGGCCTGCCTTTCGGCATCAAGGGGGTGGCCCTATCCGGCTCCTTGGTTCTGCTTTCCATTCTCCCGTGGATGCTCAAGTTCACCTTTCGCGGCACGACCTTGACCTTGCAGCGTCTTGGACGGGCACTTCTGTACCCGGTTTCGCTGGGCCTCGTAGTCGTCTTTCTTGCAGCATTCGCGCTACGCTTAATCGCTCCAGAGCATACATTTTCGCAGCTCCTAGTTATTGCTCTGGGTTTCGTAGCGGTTTATTCGCTTTCGGCGCTTATACCCCCCGTACGAGAGGAAATGATGGCCCTTGGCAAACTATTGAGCGAATTGCGAGGATGGATGTTCACAAGGAAGCGATCTCCCTCGCGGTCTTAAATTCGTCTGGCAAGCTGAGGATGGAATGCGTCATCGAAACCAAGGCCAGCACCATTCTGCAGTTTATCAGTTTATCCACGAGCTAAGCGGGAGGGACATCTCCGGTGGTTGGGCCCGAACCCGAGACGCCGCGTGCGGCATAAATCAACAAGCTAATGTACACCGGAGATAATCCGCCACGTTCTGCCCCCTGGCCGACCAGCTCAACTGAAGCCTAGGACAGGATGCGGCGCGTACGGCTCCTCGAGAGGCGCAATCTCCTCCTGTGTGAGACGCAGCGAGAGTGCCGCCACCGCGTCCACAAGGTGGTGCGGTTTCGTGGCGCCGACAATCGGCGAGGTGATGAAGGGTTTGCTGAGCATCCAAGCAAGCGCGATCTGTGCGTGGGGAACGCCGCGTTTTTCCGAGAGCTTACTCAGGCGGTCGACGACTTTATGGTCGGCCTCTTCTGTCTTCGAGTAGAGGGTCTTGCCAAACTGGTCTGTCTCGAAGCGCTTGGTGGGTTCGGTTTGCCAAGGGCGGGCCAGGCGGCCACGCGCGAGAGGGCTCCAGGGGATGACGCCGACGCCTTCGGCCTGGCAAAGCGGCATCATTTCGCGCTCCTCTTCGCGATAGAGCAGATTGTAATAATTCTGCATGGAAACGAAACGCGTCCAGCCGTGAAGATCGGCGAGATAGAGAGCTTTGGTGAATTGCCACGCGTACATTGATGAAGCGCCGATATACCGCACTTTGCCTGATTTCACCACATCATCGAGCGCTTCGAGCGTTTCCTCGATGGGCGTCTCATAATCCCAGCGGTGCGTTTGGTAGAGATCGACGTAATCGGTGCCAAGACGGCGAAGACTCTGGTCGAGTTCGTAGAAAATGGCTTTGCGGGAGAGGCCCCGGCCGTTCGGCTCGTCGCGCATGACGCCGTGGGCCTTGGTGGCGATGACAACCGATTCCCGACGTGCGTTCGCTTTGAGGAAACGGCCAAGCACCTCCTCACTGGCACCCACAGAATAAACGTTGGCAGTGTCAAAAAAATTGATGCCAAGTTCGAGCGCCTGGCGAAGGAAGGGCTGGCTTTCTTCTTCGTTGAGAGCCCAAGCATGGCTGCCGGGTTTGATTTTGCCGGTGGCGGGCGCGCCGTAGGTCATGCAGCCGAGACAAATGCGGGAAACTTTCAGGCCAGTCTTACCGAGGTTGATGTAGTCCATCGTTTCTCCTGAGCGGGTTTGCTGGTCCGGTAGCTGCGATTTGTAACGACTCGCGTAGTCAGACTTGCCGTTCCAATTATGCTTTCGGGGATGACCCGACGCCATAGATGGCTAAGACATCCTTTAAGGTGACGATGCCTTCAAGTTTGTGAACGTTGGCGCGGTTGACCACCGGGAGGGCGTTGACCTGGTATGCGCCCATGCGTTCGAGGGCAAGACTGAGGGGATGGTCGGCATGGAGATGTGGGAAATCTGCCTCACCGAGTAGTTCCTGGAGACGTTTTGTCGCGGAACCGGCCGTTGCAGCTTGCTGAAGTTTGCCAAAGCTTATAACGCCAATTAAACCTCGGCCGTCGGTCACAGGCCAAGCAGTAGATTCGCTCGAACGTACCTTTTCCAGAGCTTGCTCGACGGTCAGATCCGAAGACAGAACCTGAGCCACTGGCCGCATGGCTAGGATCACCTGCCGGTGCCCTTCTCCGAGGCGCGTCTCGGCTGTGGGCAGGTGGATGCCGTCCTGGCGGGCTAACGCTTCGTATATGGGCTGCCTCTGGAGCCGTGACGCAATAAAGAGACTGACCAAGTTCGAGATCATCAAAGGGACGATGACCGCGTAGTCGCGCGTGATTTCAAAAATCATGACGACGGAGGTCATCGGCGCGCGCACGATTCCAGCGAAGGCAGTGCCCATTCCTACCAACGCGTAGGCACCCGGCGTCGCTGCATAGTTTGGGAACAGATTGTGAGCTACGGAGCCGACGGCTCCTCCGAGCATTGCTCCTAGGAAGAGGCTGGGGCCGAAGATGCCGCCGGCGTTCCCAGAGGCGTAGCTTGTGGTGACCGCGAAAAATTTCAAAACCAGGAGCAAGAGCATCAGCCTGAGCGCCATGCCACCATTCAGAACCGCGCCTACATGCTCGTACCCAACCCCCAGCACTTGTGGCACAAACCAGCCCATCGTGCCAACCACGATGCCGCCGACTACGGGTTGGAAAGGCAGAGTCTTCCGAGGAAATCTCAGGAATCGTTCGCGCATGCCGAGCAAAAATTTAGTGAAGGCCACAGAGACGAGGCCGCCGGCGACACCGAGCACGGCGTAAATCGCAAATTCCCACGGATTGACGAGCTGGTATTGCGGAACTTTAAAAAGTGGATCATTCCCCAACAAGAGCCGCAGCACTCCCCAGGAGGTGGCGGAAGCCAGCACAACCGAACCCAGTACGGGCGCGTGAAGATCGCCCACGACTTCTTCGAGTGCGAACAGGACCGCCGCCAAAGGTGTGTTGAACGCCGCGGCGATGGCCGCAGCCGCTGCCACGGGGATGAGCGCCTTCACTTTTTCCGGGCGCAGCCCGAGATTGCGGCCCAGCACGGAAGCGATACCGGCACCAACCTGGACTGTCGGCCCCTCGCGTCCAAGAGGAATTCCACTGGCGAGCGTGACTGAGGTGCAGAAGAATTTCCCGAACATTGTGCCGGCGGTAATGCGGCCTTCACGGGCGTAGAGAGCCGCTTTCGTTTGCGGGACGCCGCTGCCGCGCGCATCGGGAAAATAGCGGTACAGCAAATAGCCCATCACGAGGGAGCCAGTGATAGGGATTAGCACACGATGCCAGGCCGCTCCGCCGACAGGATAGAGTCGCGAGCCCACTCGCTCGGTTAAAAGAATGAAAGCGACGGCCATCAGGCCAACCAGGGCACCGATGAGCAGCGTCAAGATCAGAAAGACCTGCTCTTCGCGCTCCTGCAGCAGGGCGTTCCAGTAGTGCCGTGGAGATTTCCACCAGCTTGTCTGAACGTGTTCCGCGGCTTCCGTCATTTTATTGGCAGCCCTCTCGACACGTATAAGATGCATTGCCGGGCAGTTTGGGCTTGGGCTTTGTGAATTTCATACATGCCGCAGGATATGCAGAGGCGAGTTGTTTTTCAATGCGCTGCGGGCGTCTCCGTCTTGGTTTCCACTCGGCTCCCTGGCAGGAGAAACCTTAATTTCAAGGTTCGCTCGCGACGGCGCTCCTCCTCCAAATGCTTGGCACGGGCCTTCAGTAAATCATCCAAAGAAATGAGCCCTAGAAATTTTCCGCTAGAGACCTCGACCACTGGCAGGCGCGTCACACTTTTTTCCGCCATTCGATAGACGACCACGCGCAGGATTTCGTCGGGATGTGTTTCGACCGTGGTGGTTCGCACCAAATCGCGCAACGAATGCTGCAACGCCGCCTGACCTTCTTGTTCTATCCGTTCGCGGATATCTCTCCGTGTCAACACGCCCACGAGCTTGCCTTCGGCATCCACCACTGGAAGCAACCGCTGCTTATGCGGGTGATCCACGTGAAGGGAGCTCAGAATTTCGCCAACCTTCGCCTCCGCAGGCAAAACCACGACATTCGAGCGCATCACTTCGCGAACGAAAAGGATTTCCAGCGGGTCGACGGCGTATTCACGGCTCAAGTGATAGCCGCGGCGAGCGACTTTCTCGGTCAAGATGGACCTTTTCAGGGTCAAGACTGTAAAAGCATGAGCGGTCACGCTGCCAACGAGAAGAGGCAAGAAAACGTTCGCATCGTGCGTCAGTTCAAAGGCAAAGACGATGCTTGTGAACGGAGAGCGCATGGTGCCGCCAAGAATCGCGCCCATACTGATCAATGGCCAGAAGCCGGCGCCTTCATTAGGCAGAAACATCGCTTCGAGTCCGCCAAGCGCGCCACCCATCATGAGCAGCGGCGCTAGAACGCCGCCCGACGTGCCTGAACCGAGCGATACGGCCCAGATGAACCACTTCACGAGAAGGACGCCCAAAATCGCCTTCGTGGTCACGCTGCCTTCGAGCAATGCGCCAATGGTGTCATAGCCGACGCCGAGCGCTTGCGGAAAAATCAGACCGCCTACGCCGATGGCGAGACCGCCCATAGCGGGCCACCACATCCAATGAATCTTGAGATGTTGAAACGCGTCTTCGGCTGCGTAAACGGAGACCGTCAGCAATACTGATAAGACTCCCGCGAGAAGCCCGACAAGGGCGCAACCCAGCAGCGCTTTTGGGCCGATGAAGAGAGGATGCTCGGGCACCGGGAACAGCGGCCCGAATCCCAAAATGTAGCGCCGAGCCACCGCGGCGACGGCACTGGCCAGCGCGACGGGGATCAAGCTGCGTGGCTTCCACTCGAACAGCAGGAGCTCGACGGCAAGAAGGACAGCGGCGACCGGTGAGGCGAACGTAGCAGACATTCCACCCGCTGCTCCCGCAACTAGGAGCGTTTTTCGTTCGGCGCTCGTCAGATGAAAAAGCTGCGCGATCATAGAACCAAAAGCGCCGCCCGTCATGATGATGGGACCTTCCGCGCCAAAAGGTCCGCCGGAACCGATGGAAATTGCGGAAGAGAGTGGTTTAAGAAACGCGACTTTCGGCTCGACACGGCTCCCATTGATTAAAATGGCTTCGATCGCTTCCGGAATGCCGTGACCGCGGATTCGCTCTGAGCCATAGCGGGCCATCACGCCGATGATGAGCGCGCCGCCCACCGGCACGAGAACACTGTAAAAGCCAAGATGGTTGCCGGCGGGAGAAGCCATCGCTGCGCTCCAGCGGCCAAAATAAAAGAGGTTGGTAAACAGTCCGATCAAACGGAGCAGCGCCAGGGCGACGAAGGCGCAGAGTACGCCGATGAACATCGCGAGGCAGGAAATGGGGACGACGCGCAACGTGGTGGTGAAGTCTCCCAGCTCCTCGTTGTGATTGGGGGCCAACTTGTTCACTTTCGGGCGTGGCGGAGTTTCTTCATGGTTGTCAGGCACGCTTGACTCGCACTTCCCTCTTGTTTGTTTTTTTCACGTTGTCGTCGCCATGGTGCTCGCGCTCGAGAAGGGCTTCGATTGCGCCGACTAAGGCCTCTCCGGTGCTGTGCAGTTCGCTGATGCGGTTTCGCGCAACTTGCTCGAGTAAACGCTCGCCACGCGGCAGCAAAGTTACGAACACGCGGCGGCGGTCGTCCCGGCTACGGGAGCGGCGTACGTATCCATGCATCTCAAGGCGATCGATCAGTTCCACGGCACTGTGGTGCTTGAGCGCGAGCCGCTCGGCAAGCGTCTGAATCGTGGCTTCCCTGCCTTCGGGGAGACCGCGAATGGCCAGTAGCATCAGGTACTGCTGGGGCTCGAGACCGACGGCCCGCGCCTTGGCGTCGCCCTCGCGCAGAAAATGGCGGATACGATAGCGGAGTTCGGCCAGTGCGCGGTATTCGGCGGGGGTAATATCCAAAGCCATGGCTAAGTATATCGTAATGCGATATACCTTGCCATGCGGAACGATAAGTCCGTCTACTGACAGTAACCCTTTGGGGAATGATAGGAGACTTACAGCGTCTTGCGGAAGGCCTTCTGTGTCTTATAGTGCTCGTACCCTTGCCGCTCGTAAAATTTGTGGGCGCGGTCGCGGATCACGTTTGAGCGCACCGACATGCTAGGACAGCCATGCTTGCCCGCCCATTCCTCAGCGGCAGTGAGTAGCTTCGCGCCCGCCCCGAGGCTCCGCTGGCCTTCGGCTACTACGAGCCCATTCAATTCCGCGCGCGTTCCGACCTCCAGGAGATGTGTAACGCTCACGTGCGCCCAGCCGACAACGCCTGCGTCGGGCGATTCCGCCACAAACAACGCGTTTTGCGATGCGGGCTTCACCTTGCGAATTCTTTTCCTAATCTCCGCGGCGGTCGCTGGATATCCAAGCTGCCCACTCAGTTCCGCCAGTTGCGAAGCGTCGCTGGTGTGCGCGCGACGAATCTTGACACCTTGATTGCCGGCTCTTTTTGCCATTTTCAGCCTGCTTTCTTGCGCAGCCGTGCTTGTACCGCTTGGCTCTTCAATTCACGCAGCGCGTCTCGGGCGATCCATCGCGCGGCGCGCGAATCCTGTTGACGAATCCGCTCTGCCGAGCGGATTGCTGCCGCGTTGAGCCGTAGATTTCTCTTGCCAATATTGCGCAGTGCCCAGTTCACGGCTTTTCTCACGAAGTTGCGCTCGTCGTGCGCCTCGCGCTCGATGATAGAAAGAAAACGTTCGAATCGTGCGTCCTCCGCATCTTTGTCTTTATAGCTCAGATATGCGGCCAGAGAAAACGCCGCGCGCTTTTCGAACTCTGCCCGCCGGCTGCTCCATTCATGGATTTTGTCCCAGGCGGGCTTCGCGTGCGCGTAAAGGTAGCAGCAAGCCGTATCGACAACATCCCAGGAGTCGAAATCGCGCACCCAACGCTCCATCTGAGCCGGGGTGACTCTCTCCGGTTCGCCGATCAGAGCGGCGAGGATTCTTGCTTCGTGGATGCCGGAAGACCACAGTTGCTCCGCCAACTCTTGGTCTTTCCCGATGTGCCGCGCGAACGCGTGAAGCGCGGGCGCTGAAATCCCATAGGCCTTCGGAACGTTTACGCCGAAATATTCCAGCTTCGCGCGTGCCTTCGGATCGGCGAGGCTTTTCAGTTCGCGAAGCGCCGCGGCTTTCGTCCACTTCCTGGCGGCTTTCAAGAGGTGCGCCGAGTTAGAACGTTTTGTCGGAGTCGAGGAGGATCGTGACCGGCCCTTCATTTACCAGCTCCACAGACATCATCGCTTGAAAAATTCCTGTCGCGACCCTGACACCGAGCCCCTCGATCGCCAGGGTAAATTCTTCGTAAAGCGCCATGGCTTTTTCCGGCGGAGCCGCCAAAATAAAACTTGGCCGGCGCTGTCCGCGCGCGTCGCCGTATAGCGTAAATTGCGAAACAACCAGGGCGCTTCCCTTCACTTCCAGGAGCGAACGATTCATTTTTCCCTGGTCGTCCTCAAAAATGCGCAGGTTTGCCGCTTTCTCCGCCATGGATGCCGCCACCGCGGAGGTATCCTCGCGGCCGACGCCGAGCAAAATCATCAGCCCGTTGGCGATTTCTCCCGTCACGCGCCCTTCGACGGTCACACGCGCGCGGCTCACTCTTTGCACTACGGCTCGCATGCGGCTCTCCTATTTGGCGGCTTTCTTCGCGGTCTTTAGTGGCAGCCGAAGCGCGGAGCAACCCCGGGGCCGAAGCTGGCACTTGGGACAGAAATAGCTGCTGCGCCCCGCGACAATCACGCGCCGGATCAACGCTCCGCACCGGTAGCAGCGCTTGCCCTCGCGCCCGTAAGCGCGATGGTGGCGCTGATATTCGCCCGGCTGGCCTTCGGCGTCAAGAAAATCGGAGATCGAAGAGCCACGCAGAACGATAGCTTTCTGTAAAATTTCGCGCAGGGCGCGGAGCAGCGTCGCCGCCTGTTCCTTTTTTAGTGTGGCGCCGAGGCGCGCGGGATGAATCTTCGCGCGCCAAAGACTTTCGTCCGCATAGATGTTTCCGACGCCCCGCAAAAAGCTTTGATCCAGCAACAGCGCCTTGATCCTGGCGCGGCGGGTTCGCGCCTGCTCGACAAATTCCTCAACGGTAACTTCCAGCGGATCGGCCCCGAAGGCGCGCAACTCTTCCGCGAGCTCCCCTGCCGACAAATAGGCGAGGCGTCCAAATCGCCGCGCATCGGTATAGCGCAGCTCGCGATTATCGTCGAGCAAGAAACAAGCATGGGTATGTT
>WNFS01001137.1_pt1 | contig 25591 bp, 23 predicted proteins | sample 5400141 | NCBI WGS metagenome assembly WNFS01 (sample SAMN13153358, study PRJNA577476) | soil metagenome | isolation source: 60 cm saprolite under Madrone tree | place: USA:California | collected 2016-06-14
CCGACGAAGAATTCCTCGGCGAGCGCCTTGATCACTTCCCATTGGGCGGGGTTTGTGTCCTGGGCCTCGTCCACCAGGATGTGGTCGAGACCGCCGTCGAGCTTGAACAGCACCCAGGGCGCAATCCCCGGTCGGCGCAACAGATCGCGCGCCGCCAGGATCAGATCGTCGTAATCCAGCGCGACATGGCTTTCCTTGAGCAGGCGATAGCGGCGCAAGATATCGTCACCGAGTTGGAGCAGCGCCTTGGTCGCCACCAGCAGCTCCGCGGCTTTCAGACGCCGCTTCAGTGCGAGGACCCGTTCTGCCTCGCATTGCATGATCTCGACGACGTCAGGGAGAATTTTCTCCACCTGCTTCGTCGCCAGATTGGCGAGAATGGTTTGCGCCTTGGTCAGGAAGGCCTTGGCGTAGTCTTCCAGCCCCGCGGCGCGCCCCGCCTCGTTTGCAGCCAAAAAATCTGCGATCAGGCGGCCCCTCGGCTGATCAGTTTTTTCGCTGCCCTGCGCCAGCGCCTCTGCAGCGCGCCGCAGGCTGTCGGCGTCGAAGGCCCCATCGGCGACGCCGGCGGCCAAAATCTGCGCCGGCGTATCGTCGGGGCCAAGACCGAGCCTCGTCTGGAGCGCTGCGATGGCGCCGTCGAGCCCGCCATAGCGCCGCAGCAGTTCCTGGATTCGCCCCCGGGCGCGGGTGATATCGCCCAGCAGCTCGGCGAAATCCTGTTCGTTGACGCGCTCGCTGACATGGGCGAGCGCGCGGGCGAAGGCCGTCTCTTCCTCCTCGCCCGCTTCGTCCAGCAGTTCGTCGCGGGCTTCCATCAGCAGTTCGTCGCTGCGCCGTTCGTCGAGCAATTCGAAATGGGGCGCGATGCCGGCCTCCAGGGGAAAGCGGCGCAGCAAGGATTGGCAGAAGGCATGAATGGTCAGGATGCGCATGCCGCCCGGCGTATCCAGGACGCGGGCGAAGAGGCGGCGCGCCAGCTCACGCTCTTCGTCATTGGCGGGGCGGCCAAGCAGATCGTCGAGGGTCTTTGTCAGATCGCGATCCGACATCACCGCCCATTGGGCCAGCCGTTCGGCGATGCGGTTGGCCATTTCGGCAGCCGCCGCATTGGTGAAGGTCAAACAAAGCAGGCGTTCCGGCCGGCTGCCGGCCAGCAGCAGGCGCAAGGATCGGTCGGTCAGCACGGTCGTCTTGCCCGTGCCGGCGGAGGCCACGACCCAGACGCTGTCGCCTGGCTCTGCCGCCTTGCGCTGAACAGCGATCGCGCGTTTGCGCATGGCCTCCGGCGTAAGCACGCTCATGCCTCGTCCTCCCCGCCGATGACACCCCATTCGGCGCGGCGCGAGAGATGATCGTAGAGCCGGAACTTGGGAACGAAATCGGGATCGGGCAGCGGGTGATAGGGCATCGCGGGATCCTCGAAGGCGAGGATCAATTTCTCCAACTGCAGGCGGGCGGCGGCGGCCAGGATCATCGCATCGGGCTTCACCGGAATGATCTGGGCGATATCTCGCCCGCCCATCAGGCGCCAATAGGCAAGCTCCGCCACCGGACTCGGCGCCACGGACGCGAACTTTCCCGCCGAGGCGATGAGCGCCTCCAGGGGTAGCTGCGGGGCGTAGCCGGTCTCGATCTGGTTGTCGGTCGGCACCCCGCCGGTCTTGTAGTCGATGATGGCCAGGCCCCCGCTCTTCAGCCGGTCGATGCGATCGGCCTTGCCGCGCAGCGTGAAGGGCCGGCAACCGGCAAGCTCCAGCACCAGCTCGCCCTTCGTTTCGGCGATGCTCCCCGCCAGGCGGGGTCGATAAACCGATTCCTGCGCCACGAACCAGCGCGCGATGCGCCGAAATCGAGGCCACCAGAAAGCCAGCACCGTTGGTCGATCCAGCGCCGGACCGAAGGCCTTGCGGCCGAGCTCGAGCAATTTTTCATAGGCATCCGCCGGCAAGCCATCGCCCGTCGCCTTCAGGAACTGCTCCAAGGCTTCATGGATGAAGCTGCCGCGTTCGGCGACGGTGGGATCGGCGTCGAGGGGATCCAGCGGCTCCAGCTTCAGGATATGCCTGGCGTAGATGGCATAGGGATCGCGGATCCAGGTCTCGATCTCCGTCACCGAAAGTCGAGTCGGCCGAACCGCTAACGGCGGCTTGGGCATGGGCGGGGCGGTCGGCCGGGGATTGCCCACGCGATCGAGCTGGGATTGCCAGCCGAGCCAAAGCCCGGCATGGAGTGTCTCGGGCGCTATCGCGAGAAGGCGCAACAGGCTGTCCAAGCGCAGCAGCCAGCGCGAGGGCACGGTGGGCGAGCCCTCTACGCGCAGCGCCCGGGTCAGCATCAGTTCCGGCGCGCTCGACCAGGCCTGGGCGAAGTCATGAGCGGCAAGACCGATGCGCCGCTCTGGCGAGGAAAGGCCCAGCGCCTTGCGCATGGGCCGGCTGAACCAGGGATCGATGGGCGCTTGGGGCGGCCAGCTTCCCTCGTTCAACCCACCGAGGATGACGAGATCGGCCTGCTGCAACCGGGCTTCGAGCGGACCCCAGAGGGAAAGCCGCGGATGCTGGCCAAATCGGGGCCGCACTACGCGTCCGCTCATCAGGCTCTCGAACAGCATGGGCCAGCGTCGGCCCTCGATGGGTGGAAAATCACCGATCGCGTCGGCAAATTCGGCGAGGAATCCCGCCGCCGCCTCGCCCGCTTCGCCAGCCCAGAGCCGCGCGGGACCGCTCTCGCCCTCGTATGCGGCGAGTGCTTCGGCTAAGCCCACATGAGCGGCGAGCAGATCGCGGGCAAGCACGCGCTTCTTGCGCATCAGATCGGCGAAAACCTCGGCGCTGGTCGCGATGCCGGAGACGAAATCGCGCAGGTCGGGCGCAAGCCCGCGGCTGCGCGCCAGGTTCTTCAATCCCGCCCGGGGCCGCGGTCCGCGCAAATGGAAATCGAGGCGCCGGGCGAAGCCGCGGCAGGCGACGGGCTTCACCCCGCATGCAGCCAGCGGATGTTTCAGCAGGGCCAGCAGGGCTGCGGGCGCCGCCCGCTCTGCGATCATCTCGGCTGTGAGCCGCAGGAACACCGCCGGCGGTGTGAGCGAAAGCGGCCGGCCGGCGGAATCGTCGATCTCGATGCCCCAGCGGCGCAGCTCGCCGGCGACGCGGCGCGCCAGATTGCGGTCGGGCGTGACCAAAGCTGCGCGTTTACCCGGCTCGTCCAGGGCCTGGCGCAGGCGCAGTGCGATGATTTGCGCCTCGTCCTGCAAGGTCGGGCAATCGACGCGCTGCACCGCGCCGAGGGAAAGCTCCATGCGTTCGCGATCGGCGCTATCCGCGAAGTCGCGCCAGCGTCCCGTGGTCTCCGCCGGACGCAGGGCCTCGCCGATGAGGCGCGCGCGGCTTGGCGGCGGGCTTTCGATTCCCCTCGCCGGCCAGAGCCCGACCTCGCCCGGCGCCAGGCCGAAGCGCTTCAGCAGAAGCGCCATGCCATGCTGGGGGTGGAGCGGGTCCTCCTCGACGGCCGTCCAGGTCTCCGCGTCGCAATCGCGATCGAGGCCCGGCAGGATCACGCGCCCGTTGGGTGTTGCAGCGATGGCGGCCAAGAGTTCGGCGGTCGCGGGAATACTGCCGGTCGATCCGGCGGCGATCACCGGCTCGCGCGGCGGCTGGCGCTTGAGGCGCGCAGTCTCCGATGCCAGAAGGCGGTTGCGCCGGACGGCGGGATCGAGCGCGCCCTCGGCCGCCAGCATGCTGGGCCACACCTTGGACAGGATTTCGAGAAAGCGGACCGTGCGCTGCCAATGTTCGGCATGATCGAGCGCGAGATGGGCCAGGCCTTCGAAGCCCACCCCTTCGGTCGCCATCTGGTCCAAGAGCTGGGCGAGTTCGCCGGCAAGGTGCGAAGCCTGATCGATGCTGGGCGGCCGTTCGCCGAAATTATGCCCGGCGCGCAGAATCGCCTGGGTCAGCAGCAATTGTCGGCGCAAGGTTGCTATCGCCGGCGGCAGATCGAAATCCTCGGCCTCGCTCAGACCGGCCGCCTCGTCCCCACCAGCCAGCAGAAGCTCATCGGCATCGATATCGCCCAGGGGTTGAAGCCGGGGCAGCAGCAAGGGCTTTCCTTCGCTGCGGCGCAGAAAGGCCTCCTGCAACGCGCGGCAGGCGCGCCGGGTAGGCAGCAGAATCCGATATCCCGCCAGCGCCAAGGGATCGCCCGATGTTTCGGCCAGAAGGCCGGCGGCAAGCGCATCGACGAAGCCGATACCGGCGGGAATGCTATAGACGTGACGCTCGGCGGGGCTCACGCGGTTCCGTTGCGAGCACGGCCGGTGCCGGGCGACTCAAGCCTTGCTTGCGCCTCGGCGAGGCCCTGGGGCGTGGCGACATGATACCACTCGCCGTCGTGGCGCAGCCCATGGAGCCGGCCGGCGGCTGCCGCGCGCTCCCACAGCGGGCGCAGCGGATAGGCGCCCTTGGGTGCATCGGCGAAGAGCCGCGGATGAAGAATCTGAATGCTGGCGTAGACGAAGGGCGCCACTTCCCGGGCCTCGCGAAATCGGACCAGGCCGAATTGATCCATCGACAGATCGCCGGGCCCGTCATAGCCCACTGCCGTCACGGTGGGCTGCAGCAACAGCAATGCATCCATGCGGGCATCGTCCCAGATGGCGGCCAATCTCCTCAGGGCCTCGATCTGGCCCCCGCGCCAGACGATCTTGGCGTTGACGACGTAGAACGGATCGGACCCGAGCAGCGGCAGGGCTTTGGCGATGCCGCCGCCGGTATCGAGGATTGTCTCTTCATGGGAGATCTGGATGGCCGGGCGTTTGCGGCCGGCAAGGTGATGCTCGATCTGCTCACCGAGATAATGGGTATTCACCACGGCCTGCTCGACCCCCACCCCCGCCAGGCGGTCGAGGGCGTGATCGATCAGCGCCTTGCCCGCCACTTCGATCAATGCCTTGGGCTGGCCCTGGCTGACGGGGCGCATACGGGTGGCCATTCCGGCGGCCAGTACCATGGCGGTCTTGGGTTTGTACATGGCTGGATTTTCACGTCTCGGGTCGAAGGGTGAAGCTATCAGGATATGCTGATTCTAGGGCTGGCCGTCTAGGGCTGGTGGGCCAGCGGAACGATGCGCCGCTCGGGCGGCAGATGGCGGGCGAACCAATCGGCCAGCGGGACCAGGGCGGGGTGAGCGAGCCGCGCTTCGAGTTGGCGCCAGACGCGCGGGATGAAGGCCAGATATCCTGGCTTGCCGTCGCGCCGGCAGAGCCGCGTGAAGGTGCCGAGAATGCGCGTATGGCGCTGGGCGCCGCTCGCGGCATAGGCGGCGGTGAAAGCCGCGCGGTCGAGATCGGGAAATGCGGCCATGTATCGCGCCATCAATGCAGCGCCAAGTTCGGCGGGAACGTCCCGGCGCGCATCGTCGATGAGCGAGACCAGATCGAAGGCGCGCGGCCCTACCATGGCATCCTGAAAATCCAACAGGCCCACCGCGGCGAGGCCCGATCGTCCGGCCAGCAGCATGAGATTATCGACATGGAAATCGAACAGCACCAGGCCGCGGGGCGCTTGATGCCAGAGCGCCAGGACCGATCGCCATGCGGCCTCGAAAGCGACAAGCGCGGCCGCCGGCGTCGGCACGCCCTGGGTTGCCGGCCAATACCATTCCAGCAGCAGCTTCACTTGGCGCAGGGCCGTCGCCTCTTCGAAGACAGGCACGCCGGCGAGCTTCTCGACCGGCAGGCGGCGATGAAGTTCGATGAGCAGGTCGACGGCAAGTTCATAGAGACGGGTCTCCGATTCGCCCTGGGCCAGAAGGCGCGTATAGGTGTCGTCGCCCATATCCTCCAGCAGCAGCAGTCCCGCCTCCTCATCGGCGCCATAGATAGCGGGCACGGCAAGGCCGGCACCGGCCAGCAGGCGATCGATGGCAATGAAGGGAGCCCTCGCGTCAACCGCTCGTAACGGCGGAAGGAAGCGTCGCCGGCCAGAGGCCGACGCGTCCCCGCGGCCCAGCCCTGGGCATCGAGAAAATCGTCGATTCGCCGGGCGCGATCGGCGGCGCTCATGCCACCACCTCGTCGAGAAGGCCGGCCCAGCGGCCCCGTCCGGTCAATACCGCCGCCCGGGCTTGCGGATCGCTCACGAAATCCAGCGCCACGTCCAATCGTTCCGCCGGAAGCAAGGCACCCAGGCGCGCCGGCCATTCGATGAGCGAGATGCCCTCGGCGAAGGCGTCTTCGATATCCAGCTCGATCGCCTCATTGGCCTGCTTCAGACGATAGAGATCGAAATGCCAGATGCGCCCACCGCCGGGCTTCTCATACATCTGCACCAAGGTGAATGTGGGGCTTGGCACATCGTCCTCGCCTATGAAGGCGCGGGCGAAGAAGGTCTTGCCGGCGCCCAGATCGCCGGTCAGCGCGATGACATCCCCGGGCCGGGCGATGCGGGCAATGCGGCGGGCCAACGCGGCCGTCGCCGCCTCGTCGGGCAGCGTCAGGCGCCTTTCGGCGAGAGGTATATGCGCATTGGCGCTTGGGCGCATGGCATGCGGGTTGTAGCGGCCGGCAAGCGCGGCGGCAACCTTGCATCGGCCGCACTTGCCCGCCATCTTAGGCGCGTTCGCGAAACGGGGGTCCGGATGCCCGAACTGAAAGACGCGCAGCACAAGACGGATATCTGCATCATCGGGGCGGGGCCGGTGGGCCTGTTCGCCGTCTTCGAATGCGGCATGCTGAAGATGCATTGCCATGTGGTCGATGCCCTTGACATGACCGGCGGGCAATGCGCCGCGCTTTATCCTGAAAAGCCGATCTACGATATTCCCGGATATCCGGCCATAGACGCCGCCGATCTGATCGGCAAGCTGGAGGGCCAGGCCGCCCCCTTCAAGCCGGTCTACCACCTCGGCCGGCGGGTCGAATCGCTGAATGCCGCGGGAGAGCGCTGGCACGTCGCGCTCGACGACGGGTCGATGATCAACGCCAAGGCCGTGATCATCGCCGCCGGCGTTGGCGCCTTCGGACCCAACAAGCCACCGATGGAAGGCCTGGAGCAATATGAAGGCAAGGGCGTGTTCTATCTGGTGAAGCGCCGCGAGGATTTCCGGGGCAAGCGCGTCGTGATCGCCGGCGGCGGCGATTCGGCGGTGGACTGGGCCCTCTCGCTGGCCGAGGTGGCAGCCCAGGTCTACATGATCCATCGCCGGCCGAAATTTCGCGCAGCACCTGAAAGCGTGACCCGCATGGAGGCCCTATCCACGGCTGGCAAGATCGAGATGGTGGTGCCCTATCAACTTGCCCGGCTGGAGGGCAGCAACGGGCAGTTATCCGCCGTGGTGGTGGCCACATTGGAAGGCGAGGAGCGCAGCCTGCCCGCCGATGCCCTGCTGCCATTCTTCGGCTTGGCCATGAATCTCGGGCCCATCGCCAAATGGGGCATCGAGCTCGATCACCATCACATCCGGATCGCGCCCGCGACCTGCGAGACAAACCTGCCCGGCGTCTTCGCCGTCGGCGACATCGCCACATACCCGGGCAAGCTGAAACTCATCCTCTGCGGCTTCTCCGAGGCTGCCATGGCGGCCCACGCCATCTATCCGCTGGTGCACCCGGGCGAGGCGCTGCATTTCGAATACTCGACGACCAAGGGAGTGCCGGGGGTAGCGTGAGCGATGCGCGTGGGCGCATCCGGACCTCACCCTTATTCCCTCCGCTCAAGGGGCCGGAAAGGAAAATCGTAGGAAGTTCGCCGGATGATCCTCGTGCCGAGGCTGTCGAAGCATGGGGCGGCTCAGTCAGGCCGCTCCGCATCCTTCGACAGGCAGGATGAGGAGGCCGACGGCGCAGTTTCCGCTCAATACTTCACCCGCACCCGATAGGTGAGCTTGGTCGAACCATTGGCCGGCACGCTGATATGCCACAGCGCGGTGGAGGCATCGGCCTTCTCGTGGTTGGTGCTTTCTTCCAGCATCTTCCAATCGCCGGGGACGGATTGCGCCAGGATCACGGTGACGGCCTCGCTCTTGGCATTCTTGAATTCGATCTCATAGGCGCTTTCGTAGACATTGTCGCCCAGGGTCTCGAAATCCGTCTGCTTGCCTCGCGCGGTGACGTCGAAGGCCTGGCCCAGGGTCAGATCGACATATTCGTTCTTGGGGGTGTGCTGGATCGCATCCTCGCCCACGAAAATCGCCTGGCCCGCGTTGTCGGCCTTGTAGACCCGCACGGTTCCTTGGGGCAGCGGAATGCCGAGGCCGCTCTTTTCCGTGTTCACGAACTTCAGGCGCACGCTGGCATTGACCCGGGGCGCCTCGCCCATCTGGTAGTTGTAGCCGGGGGCCAGATTGGCGAAGCGGTATTCCTTGGTCACCGGTATGGCATGGCCGGTCAGGAGTTCCACCTGCTTCGTCTGGTTTTCGGCGATGGTGGTGGGCCGGCCCAAGGTATAGAGGTGATATTCGAACAACGCCTGCTCGGCCATGGGCGCGGGTGCCGCGGCCGACATTGGCATGGCGGTTGCCCCACCGGCGGCCATCTCCCGGCGCACCCGGTTGACGTCGCCGGCGACGAGCTGGAGCTTGGCGTTGCGATAGCTGGTGCCGCTGGTGTTGGTCAGCGTCACCCAGCCCTTGAGTTCGATGCTGCGCTCGTCAGGCGCCAGTTCGGCGACGTAATCCGCCGCCCAGGAAAGCCCGCCCGTCAGATAGTCGAGTTCCACCGGCAGCTTGCCCGCCGTGTCGCTGCTGATCTTGGTGACCAGGGTGGGGCGCGAGCGCAGATTGGGCGGCACTTCGGCGAAGACGATGCGGCCGGGCGCCTGGGTTTCGATTCGGTCGCCGATCTGGAGCACCACGCCATTGGCCACGCTCAACACCTTGGCCTCCTCCACCGTCTCCTTGCCGGTCTTGGGATCGGTGACGATGACGCGCACGGTGCCGCCCACCGATTTCTCCAGCAGCTTTTCCGGCGTCAGCAGGTCGAAATCGAAATTCTGCTCCAGCACGTCGAGCTTCCCGCCGGAGGATTTCAGCAGCGCCGTTTCCGGCTGGATATGGCCACTGACGTCGATGAAGGCGACATCGTTCTCGCCCTTGATCAAGGTCATGACCCGCCCATCGCGCACGAGGGCCAGATCCTGGTTGTAGATGGTGACGGCCACGCCCGTTTGATCGTCCAGGCCGACGCGCTGCTCCTCGGCCATCGCGGGCAAGGCGAGGCCGAGAGCGAACAGGCTGGCGGCGGCGAGCAGTTTACGACGCATGTTGGATTCCCTTTAAGTTTGGAATTCTAATATTTGACGCGCACACGATAGGTGAGCCTGGTCGAGCCCTCGGCCGGAACGGTGACATGCCAGAGCGCGGTGAAAGCATCGGGCTTTTCGTGGACCATGCTCTCCTGCATCATCTTCCAATCGCCGGGGACGGTTTGAGCCAGGATCACGCTGACCGGCTCGCTCTTGGCGTTCTTGAACTCGATTTCAAAAGCGCTTTCGAACGTCTGACGGGTCAGGACCTTGAAATCCGTCTGCTTGCCCCGCGCCGTGACGTCGAAGGCCTGGCCCAGGGCCAGCTTCACCGATTCGTTCTTGGGCGTATGCTGGATAGCATCCTCGCCCACGAAGATCGCCTGGCCGGCGGCGTCGGCCTTGTAGACCCGCACCGTTCCCTGGGGCAGGGGAATGCCCAGCCGGCTTTTCTCGTCATTGACGAAGATGAGGCGGACCGTGGCATTAACCCGGGGCGCCTCGCCCATCTGGTAGTTGAAGGCTTCGGCCACATTGGCGAAGCGATATTCCTTGGTCACCGGGATGGCGTGCCCGGTCAGGAGTTCCACCTGCTTGGTCTGGTTGTCGGCGATGGTGGTCGGCCGGCCAAGAGTATAGAGATGGTATTCGAACAGCGCCTGCTCCTGCATGGGCTTGGCTTCCTCGAGCGACGCCATGTCGAGGGCTTTCATTTTCATCTGCTCGTTCATCGTCTGGCGCACGCGGTTCAAAGTACCGGCGACGAGCTGCAGCTTGGCGTTGCGATAGGTGGTGCCGCTGGTGTTGGTCAGCGTCACCCAGCCTTTGAGCTCGATGCTGTGTTCGTCAGGCGCCAGTTCGGCGACGTAATCCGCCGCCCAGCCCAAGCCACCTGTCAGATAGTCGAGCTCGACGGGAAGCGTGCCGGCCGTATCGCTGTCGATCTTGGTTATCAGGGTCGGGCGCGAGCGCAGATTGGGCGGCACTTCGGCGAAGACGATGCGGCCGGGTGCCTGGGTTTCGATGCGCTCGCCGATCTGAAGCACTACGCCATTGGCCACGCTCAGCACCTTGGCCTCTTGCACCGTCTCCTTGCCCGTCTCGGGATCTTGCGTGATGATTCGCACGTTGCGGCCGACCGATTTTTCCAGGAGCTTTTCCGGCGTCAGCAAGTCGAAGTCGAAATTCTGCTCCACCACGTCGAGCCTGCCGCCAGTGGATTTGAGCAGCGCCGTCTGGGGTTGGATCTGGCCGCTGACGTCGATGAAGGCGACGTCGTTCTCGCCCTTCGCCAGGCTCATGCTGCGCGCATCGCGGACCAGGGCCAAATCCTGGTTATAGATGGTGACGGACACGCCCGTCTGATCGTTCAACCCGACGCTCTGTTCGCCGGCCGAGGCGGGAAGCGCTATGGAAAATGCCAGCAGACTGGCGGCGGCGAGCAGCTTGCGGCGCATGGCATGTTCCCCTCGACGATGGCGATGCAACCATCGGGTGCGAATCCGGCGGAAGTTTGGCGGCCGCAAGGCATTCTTGGCGCCCCGGCGGTTTCGCGGCATGATCGCCCGCGCGCGACCACTGGGCAAGGCGACGCATCGCAGGGAGAGGCCGTGTTTAACCTACCGACCTCCAGGTTCGACCGCTGGTTGCTGGCGGGTGTGGCGTTGCTGGCGCTGGCCGGCGCCAGCCTCGCCCTGCGCCCCGATTCCACGGTTTTTTTGAAACCGTTGAGCGAGGACGGCTATTACAGTCTGGCGGTCGCCCGCAACATTGCCGCCGGCCATGGCATTACCATCGACGGCGTGACGCAGACCAATGGCTTTCAGCCGCTGCTGACCTTCATCCAGGCGGGGCTTTTCGCCATTGCCCGGGGCAACGATCTGCTGGCGCTGCGCTTCGTGCTGGGGTTCTACTGGCTGCTCTATCTCGGCACCGCGGCCATGCTGGGCTGGATCGCCGCCGAGGCCGAAGCCGCACCTGAACGCCGGCTGACAGCGGCTTTGGCAACCTCGCTGCTGTATCTGGGCGCCAGCTATCTTTTCCTGCATCACTTCAACGGACTGGAGACGGGCCTGCTGTTGTTTCTTCTGGCCGCGGCCTGGCGCTTTCGCCAATCGGGCCGGGCCGAGAGCTGGCGTGGTCTCGCCCTGTTCGGCGGGTTGCTGGGCCTGGCGGTGCTGGCGCGCATCGATGCCAGCTTCATCGTCCTGACCGCCTGCCTGTGGGAATTGCGCAGCGCCCGCGCGCGTGGCCTGCTGATAGCGCTGGCGCGGGCCTGGATCATCGGCGGCGCCGCGGTCGCGGTGTCCTCGCCCTGGTGGATCTACAACGTGATGGGCTTCGGCTCGATCATGCCCATCAGCGGCACGGCAACCCAGGCCTGGGCCTTGGATGGATTCCGCCTCGGCTGGTTTCTCTGGGGCCTTTTCATGGGGGCATTCCCCTGGCTCTTCGGGGGCGATGGAGAGGGCAGCTTGCTCAATCTCATCCGGCTGCCCCTCTACGCTGGCGGGCTCTGGCTGCTCTGGCGCGTTTATCGCCGATTGCCCAGTGCCACCCGCGACTATGCCCTCACGCTGGCTGTGGCGATGGTGTTGCTGGGGATCTGGTACTGGCTCTCCTCCTATGCCTTCTGGTTCTATTCCCGATATCTGGCACCGGCGGCGCTTCCGGTCGCGGTCGGACTTGGCTTGTCGCTGGCAGAACTGATTCATCGCCGGCCGCGTCTCGGCATGGCGGCGATGCCTTTTGCCATCACTCCCGTGGTGGTGCTGGCCGGGCTTGGTTGGTTCGGTCTCGGCATCTACGGCAATATGATGTTCTGGACTCAGGTCCAGCTCGTGCGCTCGCTGGTGCCCGAGGAGGATTTCATCGCCGCCGGCCAGGCGGGCACCCTCAATTTCTTCCGGCCCCATGTGGTCAATCTGGACGGCAAGGTGAACCCGGAGGTCTTCGTCTACCGCGATCATCTTTGGGACTACCTCGCCCTGAAGAAGATCCACTGGTTCGTCGACTGGCCTTGGTATGTGGAAAAGGCGCTGGGCCCCGATCCGACGGTCCATGGCTGGAAGCAGGTCGGCGGCCGGGATAACTTCCTGCTCTATCGGCGCGATACGCCCTGAGCGAGAGAGAGGTCTGCCGCTTCAGAGCCCAACATCGACGATCACCGGAACATGGTCGCTCAAGCCGGCGCCGCACCAATCCTCGAATCTGCCGAGCCTGAGCTCCTTGACCTTCCTGATCCACGGATCGGGCAGAAAGACGTAGTCGATGTGATAGGTGAGGCCGTCCTTCCGACGGTCTCGCCAATAGAGCGTCGGCCGGCTCTCCCCGCCTTGCTGCTCGCCGTGAAATTCGTGGTAGGCGCTGAGCAGACCGAGGCTTGCCAGCGCCGCCACCGCAAGATTGTGATTGTTGCGCCAGCCGGGTTTGTCCCAAATGACATTGTTGTTGAGGTCCCCGGCAAGGATGCCCGGACCTGCAGAAATGAACTCCTTGTATTTCGCGAGCGCCCGGCGCAGGGGGCCAGCCTGTCTCTTGCGCGTGATGCCCGCGCTCGCATTCTGCGCCCAGACAGCGAGCAGATTGCAATCCACGGGGCCTGAAATGCGGACAGGCGCGATATAGCGAAACCTCGGCTCGTATATTTCCGCGATACGGGCGGCGTAGCCGTTGAAGCCGAAGACCGCCAGGCCCTTATGGGGATTCCGGCCGATCCAGACCGGCTTGCTTTCCACCCAGTCCGGCTTCCGACGGAAGCGAAAGCGGTCGGGCTCGGCGCATTCCGAGACGACCGCGATGTCGGGCTTGAGCGCAAGCAGGACCTCGATCTTGCGATCCAGCGCCATGTTGCAGTTCCAGGCGACGATCCTCATGGACGCAGCACCCTTCCGTCGACTTGCCCCAAAGAGGCCGATGTCAGTCCCAGCGGTTGGCGTTCTTCGGAAATCCGGGACGCTGTACTCGTACGATGCAGAAGCGTTGGCCGGTGGGCGCCTGCATCACCACCCAGCGCTCCAGGCGATCCACCACCTGGGCGCCCAGCTTCCCCAGTCGCGCCACTTCGGCAGGGATGTCGTCGGTTTCGATGTCTATATGGACGCGGCTCTCATGGTCCACGCGCTGGATCTGCACGATTGGCTCATCGGGCAGGGTCTCCAGCATGCGATAATTGCCGCGGCTGCCCGGATGGGTGGGGTCCACGGGCCGACCCAACGCCTCGCCCCAGAAGCGGGCGGCCTCGTCGACATCGGAGGTCTTGCAGTCGATCAGCACGGCGCAGAGGCGGGAATGGTGCATATCAGTGCCTCTCATGCGAACCCGTCGAATTCACAGTCATTAGAGGCGGCTAGTCGGCAGATTGAAGCTGGCAACAGCGAAACACAAGGAATGATGCGTTGGATCCGTCGGCACAGGCTGCATCGCCTGATCAGTCCATCATGCGCACCGCCGGTATCTGAAATAGCTGGGATGGCGGCCCTGGCGCAGGGCCTTCTGTTCATAGCGCGTGGGCGGCCAATCGGCCGGACGGTCGGCGGCACCCTCCACCGGCTCGAAGGCGGGGTGGGCGGGCAGATGTTCGCTCACCCAATCGAGATAGACCGAATCGTCGCTCGCCAGGCGAAATTCCGCGCCCGGTTCGAGAATGCGGGCCAGCGAATCCAGATTGGCCCGGCCGATGAATCGCCGCTCGGCGTGCCGCGACTTGGGCCAGGGATCGGGGAACAGGAGGAAGGCCCGCGCGATGGCGCGATCGGGCAGCCGGTCCATCAGGTCGCGGGCATCCTCGGGCCAGATGCGGATGTTGGAAATCTTCTGCCGCTCGATCTGGCCCAGCAATGCTGCCACGCCATTGCGATAGACCTCGCAGCCGATCATGAGCGTGTCGGGGTTCTGCGCCGCCTGCCAGGCGATATGCTCGCCGGCACCGAAGCCGATCTCGAGCCAGCAAGGGGAGCGCCAGGGCGCGGCGGGATCGAAGAGGAGCCGCGGCAGCAACTCCTCCATCAACCGCTGTTGGCCGGGGCGAAGCCGGCGCCCCACGCGCCGGCCATAGAAATTGCGCGATCCCGCCGGGGTCCCCGAATTGCCGCCCGCGATCTCCTCGCCCGGGGACTGCCTGCTCAGTGGAGGGCGGCCCTCAGACTGTCGACCAGGTCGAGACGTTCCCAGGAGAAGCCTCCATCGGCATCGGGCTTGCGGCCGAAATGCCCATAGGCTGTCGTGCGGGCATAGATCGGCTTGTTGAGGCCGAGATGTTCGCGAATGCCCCGCGGACTCAGGTCCATGAGCTCCTGCAGAACTTTCGAGAGGCGCTGCTCGTCGACCTGGCCGGTGTCATGGGTTTCGATATAGACAGAGAGCGGCCTGGACACGCCGATGGCGTAGCTGAGCTGGATCGTGCAGCGCTCGGACAGGCCCGCGGCAACCACGTTCTTGGCCAGGTATCGGGCCGCATAGGCGGCGGAACGATCGACCTTGGTGGGATCCTTGCCCGAAAAGGCGCCGCCGCCATGGGGTGCCGCGCCGCCATAGGTATCGACGATGATCTTGCGTCCGGTGATCCCGGCATCGCCATCGGGCCCGCCGACGACGAAACGCCCGGTGGGGTTCACGTAGAAATCTTCCTCGGCGCACATCCAGCCCTTCGGCAGGACGTTCAGCACATGGGGGCGAACGATCTCGCGCACCTGATGCTGATCGAGATCGGCGCTGTGCTGAGTGGAGACGACGACGGACGTGGCGCCCACCGGCTTGCCGTTCTCGTATTGCAAGGTGACTTGGCTCTTGGCGTCGGGACCGAGGCCGGGTTCGGCGCCTGAATGGCGCGCCTCGGACAGCGAATGAAGTATGTTGTGGGCGTAGAAAATAGGGGCCGGCATGAGCTCCGGCGTCTCCTTGCAGGCGTAGCCGAACATGATGCCCTGGTCGCCGGCGCCCTCGTCCTTGTTGCCATGGGCATCGACGCCCTGGGCGATATCCCGGGACTGCTGATGGATCAGAATGTCCACTTTGGCGCGCTGCCAGTGAAATCCATCCTGCTCGTAGCCGATGGCGCGGATGGCGCTGCGCGTGATCTGCTCGATCAATTCCTTGGTGACGGAAGCCGGTCCGCGCACCTCACCGGCCAGAACCACCTGGTTGGTGGTGGCCAGCGTCTCGCAGGCGACGCGCGAATAGGGATCAGCGGTCAGATAGGCGTCAACGATGGCATCCGAAATGCGGTCGCAGACCTTGTCGGGATGCCCTTCGGACACGGATTCGCTGGTGAAAAGATAAGACCTCTGTTTGGCCAAGAGTCTGCCCCATCGGCTGGAGAATGATTAATCGCCCGCGGTCGGCCGCCTAGGGGCAAAGCCTGTCGCGCGAGCGGCGGATCATGGGCAAGCGCGCCCGGACGGTCAAGAGTGGATTGGGCCGGGGCCGGATCAGGCCGAGACTCTGGCCAATGCCTTGGTCAATTCGAAGATGCGTTTTCGCACGCGGGGCTCGTTGATCTTGTAATAGGCGCGCACCAGTTCCAGCGTCTCGCGCTTGGCCAACGGATCGGGTTCGGCGGCATAGGGTTGCAGTTTCGATTCCGAAACGCCCATCAGGCGGCTGGGGGATTTGGCGGCGACATTGGCCTCCATATCCTCGAAGAAATAGGCGATGGGCACATCCAACACGCGAGCAAGGTCGAAAAGGCGGCTCGATCCCACGCGGTTGGCACCGCGCTCATACTTCTGCACCTGCTGAAAGGTGAGCCCGATTGCCTCGGCCAATTTTTCCTGGCTCATGCCCAGCAAAGTGCGGCGCTGACGTACGCGTTGACCGACGTGAACGTCGATCGGGTTCGGAAACCCCTTGCTCGCCATGCGGCCCGATGACTTCCGTGGTTTACGCATGGAGCAAGCCTCCGGAATTAATCATACAAGCAAGGTCGCTCTCACAGCATATATAGCATATGCAGTAACATATGCTGGCCGAGGGTCAATCGAAGATTGTTAGTTTTTGCTTAATTCCGATAATTGTTACAATCGCCGGACACGCAAAAGCGCCGCGGCAGCAGCGGCGAGCAAGAGTTGCGCCACCAGGGTCCAATCCCCGAAACGCGCGTAGGGCGTCAGCCCCGGCAGTGCGGCCGGCAGGGGCACGTCATGCACCCCGTGATGGCCGAGGGGAATCAGGTCCAATACCCGTCCGTAGGGATCGATCAGCCCGGAAATGCCCGTATTCGCCGCGCGCACCAATGGTAGACCTTCTTCCACGGCGCGGATCCGCGCGCTGGTGAAGTGTTGATAGGGCCCGCTCGAGGTTCCGAACCATGCATCGTTCGTGACATTGAGCAGCCATTGCGGCCGATTGTCGGGATCGACCACCCGGCCGGGGAAGATCACCTCGTAGCAGATCAGCGCGCCGGCCGGCGGCAGGCCCGGCAATTTCAGTGTCCGCGCGCCGGGGCCGGCGGTGAAATCCTCGCTGCCGGGCGTGACCTTGCTGAGGAAGGGGAACACGCGGCGTAGCGGCACATATTCGCCCAGCGGCACCAGATGAAACTTGTCGGCGCTGCCGAGCAGGTTGCCGTCATGGTCGAGGACATCGAGACTGTTGAAGATCCGCTGGTAATCGCCCTCAAGGGGCTCGCCGCGCACGGCGCCGGTCAATAACAGGCTGCCCGCGGGCACCGCCTCGCCCAGGTTCTTGCGCAGACGCTGATCGCGCTCCAGCAGAAACTGCACTGCCGTCTCCGGCCAGACCGCCGCCGAAATTTTCTCCCAGCCCGGCACGCGCAGGGTCAATTCACGCAGCAGCGCGACGTTCTGCTCGGCTTGGCCGGCAACCCATTTCTGATCCTGCGGGATCGCGGGCTGTACCAGTCGCAGTAGGACATTGGGAACCATGGCGGATGACGCGCCCGCCAGACGAAGCGCCCCGCCGCCGGCAAGCGCACCGGCCAGGAGAAGCGCGCCCGCGCATGACCACGGGCCCAGGCGCCGCGGTCCTTCGCCCAGGGTCGCCGGCATGGCGGCGATGACGACGGTTAGCAGGCTCAAGCCCCAGATCCCGCCCAGTGCGGCGTATTGATTGAACGCATCGGAAAAAGCCAGCGCGTAGCCCGCCAGGTCCCAGGGAAAACCGCTCATGACATGGCCGCGCAGCCATTCGCCGATTGTCCAAAGCGCGGCGAAGGCAACCACTTTGGCGGGGCCGGTCAGATTCAGTCTATGCGTCACCAGCGCTGCCAAGCCGATGAACAGCGCCATGTATCCGGCGAGGCCCCCGATGGCGAAAGGGATCATCCAGCCGAAGCGCGCCACATCGACCAGAAATGATTCCGCGATCCAATAGAAGGCGATGATGAAATGCCCGAAACCCCACCACCAGCCGGCTTCGAAGCTGGCCAGCGCCGGCCGCCGGGCATCGATCAGCCAGACGAGCCCGGTCAGCCCGACGATCAACAACGGAAAGCCATAAGGCGAGAGCGGCGGCATGGCCAAGGCCGCCAACAGGCCCAGCAGAAAAGCCAAGCCCCGGCGCCGCCAGCCGCGCAGCGTGAGCACGCGCGCCGCGACCCCGGCCAGGAGACCGGTCGATTCCCTCACGCCCTTCATTCCCGGGGGGGTTCGTTCTTCGCCGGCAGATTGCGCAGGCGCAAACGCCGGATGCGGCGTGGGTCGGCGTCGATGACCTCGAAGGTGATGCCGGAGGGATGGGTCACCAACTCGCCCCGGCTCGGGACCCGGCCTGCCAGATGAACCACAAGGCCGCCCAGCGTATCGATATCGGCCTCGCGTTCCTCCTCGGTCAGGACAGGTCCCATCCGTTCCTCGAATTCCTCGATGGTGGCACGGGCATCGGCGACGAGCGTGCCGTCGGGGCGGGGCAACAGCTTCGGCCCCTCGGCGATATCGTGCTCGTCCTCGATTTCGCCCACGATCTGTTCCACCAGGTCCTCAATTGTAATGAGGCCGTCGGTGCCGCCGAATTCGTCGATCACCAGCGCCAGATGCTGGCGCGAGAGCCGCATTTGCAGCAGCAGATCCAGCACCCGCATGGAAGGGGCGACGAACAACACCTGGCGCAGGATCGACTTCAGATCGAAGGGGCGGCCGCCGGCGCGCGCAGCCACCAGGTCCTTGATGTGGATGAAGCCGATGACGTCGTCGAGCGATTCGCGATAGACGGGCAGGCGCGAATGGCCGTGAGTGTTGAGTTCGGCCAGCAAATCGTCGAAGCCGATATTCTCGGCGACCGCCTTGATGTCGGCGCGCGGCACCATGACGTCGCGGGCGGAAAGATCGCGCAAGCGGATGATGTTGCGCAGCAGGCCGCGCTCGCCCGCCGTGATCGGCTCCTCATTGACCGGGCTTTCGCCCTCGGCCTCGGCCTCCTCGATGATCTCCTCGATGACGTCGCGTAGCGCCTCTTCGCGCTTGCGGTCCTTGCGCTTCAGCTTCAGCCAGTTGCGCAGGCGCCCGGCCGGACCGACGTCGTCGCTGTCGGATTCGGTCATGCCCGCAGGCGCCCGCGCGCCAAGCGGCCCGAGGCCGCCGCACGATAGGGATCGGCGATGCCAAGGCCGGCCAGAATCTCGGTCTCGAGCCGTTCCATCCGCCGCGCCTGCCCATCGGTTTGGTGATCGTAGCCCATCAGATGCAGCACGCCATGCACCACCAGATGCGCGACATGATCGGCCAGGCTCTTGCCTTGAGTCTCGGCTTCACCCGCGATCGTTTCGAGGGCCAGCACCACATCGCCGAGGCTGACCGGCGCGCCTTCGAAGGATAGCACATTGGTGGGTTTGTCACGTCCGCCGAAGTCGTGGTTGAGCTTGCGTTGCAGGACATCGTCGGCCAGCACGATGCATAACTCGCCGCGAGGCCGAGGCTTGGCGGCGGCCAGCGCCGCCCGCGCGGCGCGGCGTACCAGGCTCTCTGCTGCGGGAAGCCGACGGCGCCACGCGGGCGCTTCGACCCGCAGAGCGATACGGGTGGCCAAGGCTGCCTTCAGCTTTCTTTTTTCGACTTCGCGTCGCGCGCCTCATAGGCGCGCACGATACGGCTGACCAGCGGATGGCGCACGATGTCGACATCGGTGAAGCGGATGATGCTGAGGCCGTCTACGCCGCTCAATGTATCGACCGCATCCTGCAGGCCGGAGCGCTGGCCCAGCGGCAGATCGACCTGGGACAGATCGCCGGTCACCGCCATTCGGCTTTTTTCGCCCAACCGGGTCAGGAACATCTTCATCTGCACCGGCGTGGTATTCTGGGCTTCGTCAAGAATGACGAAGCTATGGGTCAGCGTGCGCCCGCGCATGAAGGCAAGCGGCGCGATCTCGATCTCGCCGCTCGCCATCCGGCGCATCACCTGATCGGCGGGCATCATGTCGTGGAGTGCGTCATAGAGCGGCCGCAGATAGGGGTCGACCTTCTCGCGCAGATCGCCGGGCAGGAAGCCCAGCCGCTCGCCCGCTTCCACCGCGGGCCGCGAGAGCACGATGCGATCGATCTCGCCCTTGGTCAGCAAGGCGACGGCCACGGCGACCGCCAGATAGGTCTTGCCAGTGCCGGCCGGACCGATGCCGAAGGCCAGTTCGTGTTCCTGCAGGGCGCGCATGTATTGCGCCTGCATGGGCGTGCGCGGCGTGATGTGCCGGCGCTGGGTGCGGATGGCGACTCCATCGCTGTCGAACAGCCCGGGCTCGGAGCTCTCGGGCGTAAGCGCATGGCGGATCGCCGCGTCGACCTCTCCCTGATCGACGCCGAGCCCGCGTTTCAGGCGCTGATAGAGCTGGCTCAAGACCTGGCGGCCGTGATCGACCGCCTCGGGATTGCCGGAGATGCCGATCTGATTGCCACGCGACATGAGCGAGATGCCGAGGCCCTGTTCGATGCGGGCCAGGTGGCGGTCATGCTCGCCGTAGAGCGCAGACAGCAGCCGGTTGTCGTCGAATTGCAGGAAGGTGGGCGGGGCGACGCCTAGGGCGGGCGAAGTGGTCACGCGCTGCGGTACTCCATCGCTCGGTCGTTCGATCGTTGATGGGGCGCGTCACGCGTGGCGGGCCCGCTGAGCCGGCCGGCCAGGCTGTTGGCATGCACCTCCTCGATCGCCACATCGGCGACGGCGCCAAGCAGCGAGAGGGGAGCAGCGGCGTGCACGCCCTGAAGATAGGGGCTGCGGCCGACCAGTTGGCCGGCATGGCGCCCGGGCCTTTCGAACAGCACTGGCAGAACGCGCCCCACCATCGAGCGGTTGAAGGCTTGGGTCTGCAGGGCGATCAGCGCCTGAAGGCGCGCCAGACGCTCGGTCTTCACCGTTTCCGGCACTTGATTTTCCATGGCCGCCGCCGGCGTGCCGGGGCGCGGCGAATATTTGAACGAATAGGCGGCACAAAAGCCGATGTCGCGCACAAGGTCCAATGTGGCGGCAAAATCCGCCTCGCTCTCGCCGGGAAATCCCACGATGAAATCGGAAGTCAGCGCCAGATCGGAACGCGCCCGGCGCAGGCGGGCCACGAGCTTGCGATAATCCTCGGCGCTATGGCGGCGATTCATGGCCGCAAGAATCACATCGGACCCCGACTGCACCGGCAGATGCAGATGCGGCATCAGCTTCGGCTCATTGCCATGGGCCGCGATCAATTCCTCGTCCATATCGGCTGGATGGGAAGTGGTGTAGCGCAGGCGCAGCAAATCGGGCAGCGAGGCGAGGCGTCGGATGAGGGCGCCCAGGCCCCAATCGGCCCGGTTGGAGCCCTGGTCGCAATGGGCAGGCCCTTGGCCGTGATAGGCGTTGACGTTCTGCCCCAGCAGGGTGATTTCGCGGGCGCCGCGCGCAATCAAGCCATCGGCCTCCGCCAGCACGGCGGCGAGGGGGCGCGAGGCCTCCGCGCCCCGCGTATAGGGCACGACGCAGAAGGTACAGAATTTATCGCAGCCCTCCTGCACGCTAAGGAAGGCGCTGACGCCACCGGGCGAGCGTGACTCGGGCAGATGATCGAATTTCGATTCGCTGGGAAAATCGGTATCGAGCTGCGATCCTGCGCCCCGCGCGGCGCGGGCCACCATCTCGGGCAGGCGATGATAGGTTTGCGGCCCCAGCACGATATCGACGTGGGAGGCGCGGCGCAGAATCTCCGCTCCCTCCGCCTGGGCGACGCAGCCGGCGACCGCGATGATGGTCTGCCGGCCGGCTTCGGCGCGTTGCTGTTTTGTGACTTTCAGGCGCCCGAGCTCGGAGAAGAGTTTTTCCGCCGCCTTTTCACGGATATGGCACGTGTTCACGATCACCATATCCGCGGATTCCGCCGCCTCGACCGAGGCATAGCCCAAAGGCGCCAGCGCATCCGCCATGCGGGCGGAATCGTAGACGTTCATCTGGCAGCCATAGGTCTTGATGAAGAGTTTTTTCGCCAAAATCTAAGCGCCCGCGGCCTTCGAGGGGCTCTGCACGATCAGCGATCCGCGGCGGTCCATGGCATATCCGAAGCTTAGCATTGCCCGAACCTGCTTTGTAGGGACTTCATGCCGGGCCCGGCCCCGCCGGCGAGCGGCCGGAAATCGCGTCGGCCACGCCGCGTGCGACGGCCTGCCGGCAATGCTCGGCCAGCGCCTTGCGCGAGGCGAACTGGTCGATCGTCACCGTGGGATGGAATTCGACCACGACCTTGACGCGCCCCAGACCCGCGAAACACCAAAGATGGGGCGCCAGTTCCATGTCGCCATACCAGGCCAGGAGGGGGCGAAGCGAGCGGCCGATGGGAAAGCCGTTGAGTTCGCTATAGGCGACGGAGACGGGCTGGACCGGCAGCGCCAGATCGCCAGGCAGGCGCCGCTCGGCCACGCTGAGCAGCGCGCTGTAGAACGGCAAGGTGCGGTTGCCGTCGTTGCTGGTGCCTTCGGGAAACAGCATCAGATTATCGCCGGCGGCAAGGCGCCTGGCGATCTCATCGCGCTGGTCGGCGGTGCTGTGGCGTTGACGATCGACGAAGACGGTGCGCTGCAATCGGGCCAGTGTTCCGAAGAAGGGCCAGCGTGCGACTTCCGCCTTGGCGATGAAGGAGACCGGCGTCAGGGAGGAGAGCACCTCGATGTCGATATAGGAGGTGTGATTGCCCACGAACAGCGTCGGCCGGCGCCGCTCCGGCTTGCCGCGCACGACGATGTCGAGGCCGAACAGCCAGCACACGCAGCGGTGATAGATCACGGGCAGACGCTCGGCCCAGCGGCTGTGCAGGCGAATCAGTAGCACCTGGAAGGGAATGATCGCCAGGGTGACAAGCAGATAGGGGAAGATGAGCAGCGTGGCGCGGATCGGCGAATGCAAACTGAGGTCGGAGGTATCGGCCTTGAAGCCGCGCCGTCGCCAGCGGCCGGCCTCGCGTGCGGCGGCCTCCCCGGTCAGGGGCCGCTCCGAGAGCGTTTCCTCGCTCAAGGTCATCGGCTCGCTCAAGATGCCGCCTTATCCCCCTCGAGCCGGGTGTAGTGGCGGTAATACTTGCCCGTCATCCGTTCGGTCACCACGACGACACTCACGTCGGTGGTATGGAACTGGGGATCGACCACGGCGCCGTCGCCCACGAACCCGCCGAGGCGCAGATAGCCCTTGATCAGCGGCGGCAATTTGGCAAGTGCGGCGCGCGCGTTCACCTGGTCGCGCGCCATCATGTTCATGTCGACGTAGCGCTCCGGCAGCGCCCGGGCGCGAAAGTTGGCCGGCGCCAAATGCTGATAATGCAGGTATGAGAGTGCCAGCGCATGCGCCTTCGGGTCGACGCCCGGCAGGCTGGCGCAGCCGAACATCACGCCGATATCATGGTAGAGAATGTAATCGGCGATGCCGCGCCAAAGCAGTGCGAGGATCGAGCGCTGGCGGTGGCCGGCGGCGATGCAGGAGCGGCCGAGCTCCAGTATCTCGCCGGGGAATGCCAGAATATGCGAGATGTCGTACTCGTCGACCGAATAGAATTGGCCGCGCCGGGCGGCGGCCGCGCGACGCAGCAAGCGATACGTCCCGACCACGCCGGCCGCGCCCGGTCCGATGGCGTGATCGATCATCACCAGATGCTCGCAGTATTCGTCGAAGCTGTCGAAATCGCGGCGCCAGCGCGACATCTCGGGTGTCGGCTTGGCCGACATCTCCTCGTAGAACACGCGATAGCGCAGCGCCTGGGCGGCGCGAATCTCCGCCTCGCTTTCGGCCAGCCGAAGCTCGATATCGCCGGCCCGGATCTCGACCGGCTTGGCGCGGGTCAACTGGGGCATGACCATCAGCGCTTGCCCCCGCCAGGCGGGCGCTTGGCATCGTTGAGCGCCACCGCATAAAGTTCCAGGCGATGGCCGACCAGGCGGTAGCCCAACTTCTCGGCGACCTTGCGTTGCAAGGCCTCGATCTCCTCGTTCTGAAATTCTATGACCTTGCCGCTTTGCACGTCGATCAAATGGTCATGATGGGTTTCCGAGGTCTCCTCGTAACGGGCCCGGCCCTCACCGAAATCGTGGCGCTTTAGAATGCTGGCTTCCTCGAACAGTCGCACCGTGCGGTAAACGGTGGCGATCGAAATGCGCGGATCGATCGCCGTGGCGCGGCGATGTACCAACTCGACATCCGGGTGGTCGTCCGAATCGGACAGCACGCGCGCGATGATGCGCCGCTGCTCCGTCATCTTCAGCCCCTTGTCCTGGCAAAGCTGTTCGAGCCGCGAAGGCATCCCGATATCCTTCAACGTGGCATCAGAATGCCAAATTATAGTTTAAACGACGGGCCCCGACCACTTTCGCGGTCTGGGCGCTCGCCGGCGGGATTTCGCCGAATCTAGCGGCGCCGGCGCGGCCGGGTGCCGAGGCCGATAGCCTTGGCCAACTTGCTGCGCTGCTTGGCATAATTGGGGGCGACCATGGGATAATCGGCCGGCAGATTCCAGCGGTCGCGGTATTGCTCCGGCGACATGTCGTAGGAGGTGCGCAGGTGGCGTTTCAGCATTTTCAGCTTCTTGCCGTCTTCCAGGCAGACGATGTAGTCCGGTGTCACCGACTTCTTTATGGCGACGGCGGGCTCCGGGCGTGCTACCGGCGCCGGCCCGCCGGTGCTGGCGATGGCAAGGGCATGATAGACGTCGCGAATCAGCTGGGGCAGCTCGGCCGAGGGAACGTTATTGTTCGACAGATGTGCCGCCACAATATCCGTGACCAACGGAAGCAATTCGGTTGGCTTCGCTACTTCGCTCATTTTACTGTCCATTCATTGGAGAGGAGGGAATTCGGCGCGGATTATAAGGATGGAGGCTCTACGGGCAAGGGCAATATTAGAGTATCTGCGACGAATACTGCGGTTACGATTTCTCCCCGGATTGCGACCCTGGGTTGCGCCCGACAGTAATGTCCCGGGCCAGGACCAAGGCAGCGGTTTCGCCGCCCGGTCGGCGATAATAATTCTCCCGTCGGCCGATTTGGGCGAAGCCGGCCCCCAAATAAAGGGCGCGCGCGGGCAAATTGTCTGCCGCCACTTCGAGAAAAAGCCGTTGCGTGCCGCGCAATGCGGCCTCGGCCGATCCCGCGGCCAATAACCGGCGCCCCAATCCGTGCCGGCGTCCCTCTGGTCGCACACCCAATGAGATAATCTCGGCTTCGCCGGCAATGGCCCGCGCCATGACGAAGCCAAGGGCTTTGCCCTCCCCGCTTGGACCCTCGTCGCTGGCCATAAGGGCAAAGGCGCCAGGCATGGCGAGCAGGGCCGCAAGCGCCTCGGCATCCCAGGCCTCGGCGAAGCAGGCCGTGTGGAGTTCGGCCAAGGCCTGCAGGTCGAAGGCACCCAGCGGGCGAATGGGAATTTCGGCGCCGGTCATGATTCCGCACGCGGCCCTTCAGGGGGCTCGCCGGGCGGTAAAGTCACGTCGGGCGGCCGCAAGTAAAGCGGAACCGCGCCAAGTATAACCCGACCTTCGGCCGCCAGCTGCGCGATCGCGCGCGCATCGGGCCGGCCGGGGCCTGGCGCTTGTATCATATCGGGGCCGGCGGGCAGATGCGCGGCACCATCGCCGGCGACAAGCAGCGGGCCCGCCGGGCGCATCTTCAGCAGGGCCGAGGGTTCCAAAACCAGCGCTTCGCCCCGTGCCTGGCGATGGGAATCGAAGTATTGGCCGAACAATTCGCGCCGCTTCGATTCGATGACCACCAGCAGCGAATGCCCGGCAAGCAGCGGCGCCGGTATCGCCGCGGCCAGCGCGTTGAAGCTGTCGATGCCCATCACCGGCCGGTCGGCGGCCAGCGCGATGCCGCGTGCCGCTGCCAGCGCGATGCGGATGCCCGTGAAGCTGCCCGGGCCGACACCGCCGGCGATCTTCTCCAGATCGGCGAAATCGAGGCC
>WNFS01007143.1_pt1 | contig 25559 bp, 27 predicted proteins | sample 5400141 | NCBI WGS metagenome assembly WNFS01 (sample SAMN13153358, study PRJNA577476) | soil metagenome | isolation source: 60 cm saprolite under Madrone tree | place: USA:California | collected 2016-06-14
TACCCATCTGGTGCCACAGCGAAATCGGGTCCCAACCCACTGCCGCCTGTTCCTGGAAAAACCAGGCCGCCGCAGTAGACATGTATGTGTGAGTAAGTGCTGCTAGATTGGCTACGAACATGAGTTGCTTTCCTCCTCAGAGCTTGTCAGATTGCGAAAATTGCTTGTGCACGAATCCCGCGTTCCCGCTACAGCACGTCCCCTCGGCGACCGAAGCCTAACCCCCGGCCAGCGTAAAGTTGACCGTAATCTGGGTTTCGACTTCCACCGGCTCGCCATTCAGAATGTACGGTCTGTACTTCCACTGCTTCACCGCTTCGATGGCGGCCGGAGCCAGCATCGGATGACCGCTGATCAGGCGCAAGTTCTGAATCGAACCATCCTTGCTAATCTCGGCCTGTAGCAATACTGAGCCTTGGATGCGCGCTTGCCGCGCCAGGGGTGGATAGTTGGGCTGAATCTTGCGGAGTAGCAAACCCTGGGTCACGCCTTGCGACACCCGCACTCGCTGCGGCGTGGCCACCTTGGGCACCGCGACAGGGGTCGAATTGATGATGCCGCCAATCACTCCACCCATGGCCCCGCCCGCACCCGGAACCCCGCCCACGACGCCAGCCATCGAAGAAACTGGAGGCGGCGCCTCTTCTTCCTTGATCATTTGGACTTTCTCGGGGATCTTGGTGGGCGTACGCAACTGCCCGTTTATGATATCGGTCTGAATCTGCTTGACAACTTTAACCGGAGCGGCGGCTGGTGGCGGAGGCGGAGGTGGTGGCGGCGGCGGTGCCACCAGGAAGGTCATCAACTGTGTTTTTGGCAATGCTTCCGTGAACAGCAGTGGCAGCAATACCAGCACTCCGATCAGCACCACCTGAAAGCAAAAAGAGATGATGGTGGTCATGCCCCGCTTGGTTCTTAGCTTTCCACCCGATTCAATGAGGCTGTCTTCAAACATAAGGATTCTCCCGGCACAACCCTACGTATTCTTAGACACCGCCTGTTTCCTGTTTGCTCCCAAACCCGGCTTGCATCCTACACGGCAATTCGACAAATTCAAACTATTGAAAAAAGGGGGCATTCGCAGCGGTTCGCGCAAATATGTCGTTGCTTTGCGGCCCTCGCCTTGACTTCGCGAGCTTTGCGGTCAAAGTCTTGAATCGCAAGGGCATCGAGGGCCCCCGATCAAGCCAGCACTACTAGACCACGTCCCAAGAACCAAGCTGCGTATCGAACTGAGAAAGAACCCTATAAGCCGCTATAAGCCGCTCGCCACCCGGCCCTTGCCGGCCGCAGCCTTACCCTTGCTGCCTGCGACCACTACCGGAGCCTGCTTTCCCCGGCTTCCCCGCCAATCCTGGTAAGCGACCAGGATGGGAGCCGCAATGGCGATCGAAGAATAGGTCCCGATCAGGATTCCGATGACCAGTGCGAATGAGAAGCCATGCAATACCTCTCCGCCGAACAGGTACAGCGCCAGAACGGTTAGAAATGTTAACCCGGCGGTCAAGATCGTCCGGCTCAGGGTCTGATTAATACTCCGGTTTACGATTTCTGACAACTTCTCCCGCCGCATCATCTTCAGGTTTTCCCGGATGCGGTCAAAGATCACGATGGTGTCGTTGTTCGAATACCCGATAAGAGTCAGGATCGCGGCGATAACTGTCAGCGAAATTTCCTTGTTGGCCAGGGAAAACGCGCCCACCGTGATCAGCGTGTCGTGAAAAACGGTGATCACGGCCGCCACCCCGTAAATCCACTCGAAGCGGAAGCCCAGATAGACCAGCATGCCGGCTAGCGAATAAACCACCGCCCATTTGGCTTGGCTCTGCAACTGCTTACCCACCTGCGGTCCAACGATCTCTACCTGATAGACACCGAAATCAGAAAGAAAGAACCCCTCCTGCAAAGCCGTCACCACGGCGGGATCGGCGACAGCCTTGAGTTCGTCAAAGGAACTCAAAACTCCGCCCTTGGTCTTGTCGCGATAGTCGACGATTGCCTTGGCCACAGCCGCATAGCGCTGGCTGGCATCAGTTCCGGCACGCAGGGGATCTTTTTCCAGCAGGTAGTTGGCTAATGTCAAAGAGCTGGTGTTGTTCAAGTCCAGTTTGCCCGCCGGAGCATTGGTCTCCAGCGCGTTGATGATCTGAACCTTACCCTGATCGAGTGCCTTCTCGCTGGTCTCCCGGACGTCGAGATCGATCAGCACTTCGTTGTTCGCGGGCACGCTCTGAATCCGCACCTGTCGCAAGCCCACTTTTTCCAGCGCCGCGCGGATGGCATTGTCATCCGGAGTGTGCGAGAACTTCACGTACACGAGCGTCCCGCCCCGGAAGTCTACGCCTAGGGGGATGCCATGCCAAAACAGCATGGACAATATTCCCGCCACGCTGAACACCAGCGAAAAGGCGAGAAAATACCACTTCTTGCCGAGAAAGTCTATGTTGGGTTCTCTAAAAAATTCCACGCTGTCGTCAAACCCCTTCCGAGCCTAGGTCGCTGACCCTGCCGGGCTGGACGCTAGCCCGGCAGTTTCTTGCAAAGCTAGATGCTTAACGCCTCGCCGCGTTGCTTGCGGCTCAAAATCCAGTCAAAGATCATTCGCGAAACAAACACCGCCGTAAACAGGTTGGCTAGCAGACCAAAGGTCAGCGTGACCGCAAAACCCTTCACTGGACCTGTGCCAAACAAGAACAGGATCGCTGCCGAAACGATGGTAGTCACGTGAGTATCCACAATCGTGATCCAGGCATGGCCAAAGCCCTGCTCCACCGCCGAAGGCGGTGTCTTGCCGTTCCGCAGCTCCTCGCGAATACGCTCAAAAATCAGGACGTTCGAGTCCACGCCCATGCCCACGGTTAGGATTACGCCCGCGATTCCGGGTAGGGTCAGGGTCGCGCCAAAATATCCCATGAAACCCAATAGAATGACCAGGTTCAGAATCAGCGCCAGATCGGCATTGATGCCCGCGCCGCGATAGTACACCAGCATGAACACCAGCACGGCGAGCATGCCGATGATCGCCGCCCGTACGCCGGAGCGAATTGAATCCGAGCCTAACGAGGGCCCTACGGTACGCTCCTCCAGATACTTGATCCCAGCCGGCAGCGCCCCCGAGTTGAGCACCAGAGCCAGGTCAGAACGAAGCCCACGTCGGGTGAATTGGTGTTCGAGTCCCGTCCCACAGTAGCCCCGCCCGACCGAAGGTCCGCGCCAGCCACCGCTGAGCTGCGCGTTACCAGATAGTATTGCTCGCCGGTATCATCAGTGGTCTGGCTTCCGACGCTGCGTCCCCTCAGCAAAAGGGAATCCGGAGGCAGCACTCCGCCGTGTTGCTGGAGCGCGTCCTGTTCGCTGGAATACGGCCCGCCCAGCACCTGCTTGATTTCCAGCATGGCGGTGGACTGCATGATTTCTTTCACCCGCGCGGGATCGTCCACCCCGGGAAGTTGCACCAGTATTTGATACTGCCCAAGTCCGTGCTCCTGAATTACCGGTTCACTCACGCCCAACTGGTCAATACGGTTGCGGATGGTCTCAATCGCCAGAGCTACCGCCCGGTTCTTCAGTTCGGCTAAGGCCTGCGGTTTCATGGAAAAAGTCCACGAATTGTCCGCGCCCGAGTTGAGGTCATACTCGGGCAGCCGTTCGCTCACGATGGAGCGCAAATCCGAAGAGGACGCCGGGGGAACGCCTTTCAAAACAATCTGGTCGGGGCGATTTACCGGGTCAGGCTTGGTGATTTCGGTGTAATTGATCTTGTGGGTGCGCAGGTCTTCCTTCAACCGTTCCACGGCGCGGTCGGAATCTCCGTTCACCGCGTCGTTGACCTGCACCTGCAAAATCAGGTGGGTGCCACCCTTGAGGTCAAGCCCCAGATGAATGTGCTCCTGCAGCGAGGTCAGCAGTCCGCTGCCCGAGAAGTCCTTCGGAAGGCCGAAGATGCCAAACAGGAACACCAACAGGGTCGCAACTACAAGTCCGAGCTTCCAACCTAAAGTCTTGTTCATGGCCTGAGGATCAAATTTCTTTTCCCTTCGTAGCGCCGGTAACTTGCCGGCTGTGTCGAGGGCGTCCCGCCCTCGGGGGTGCGAGTGGGACGCCCCCGCGACAGCCGTCGGGACGGGCTCTACTCTACAGCGGCACGGCTTTGCCTTTCATGATCCGCATTTCATGCCGCTTTATTGTTTTTGTCCTCGGGCGTTGTCACTGACGCAACCGACGCCCGGGTGACTTCGATGCGCAAATTGTCTGGCGGGACACGCAGCTGGATGTAATCATCGCGCAGCGCGATGATGGTTCCGCGCAGCCCACCGCTAGTCACGACTTTGTCCCCATTCTTCAGGTCATTCAGCATCTGCTGCCACTTCTTCTGGCGCCGCTGCTGGGGCATGATCAGGAGAAAGTAAAAAATAGCGAAGATGAAGATGAGCGGGGCGAAGCCCAGCCAGCCCCCGGCCCCAATTGTTTGCACCGCCAGTAAGTTTGCAATGCTCATAGAACCGGATCACCCAAAATAGATCAGGACTGCGCCCATCGGCGCTTCCTGGCCCTGTTTAATTTACCGCGGGATTTCTCGCTTCCTCAGGCCGGAGATGCTTCAGCTTCTGGCATGAACCGGGGACATCAGGCTAACGTTTCGCTCGCGACCGCTCCCCAGGAAGAATTTGGGCCTTATTCCCAAGCGCAATAGAATGACGCACCGCCCGCATGGTGTCAAGGTAGAAGCTGAGATTGTGGACGGTATTCAGAACCTGGGCCAAAACCTCGTTGGCCGCATAGAGATGCCGCAAATAAGCCCGCGAATAGCGCTGGCAGACTCGGCAGCCGCAATTTGGGTCCAGGGGACCCTGATCTCTGACGTATCGCGCCTGCTTGATCGAGACTCTGCCTTCGGAGGTGAACAGCAAACCATGCCGCGCCGCTCGGGTTGGCAGCACACAGTCCATCATGTCCACGCCCAAGCCGGCATACTCGACAATCTCCTCCGGTGTGCCCACTCCCATCAGGTAGCGTGGTCTGTCCACCGGAAGGTGCTGCAATGTGGCTTCCACGACTTCCCGAGTGAGAGCCCGCGGCTCACCCACACTCAAGCCACCAATCGCATAACCAGGAAACCCGATCTCGATGGTGCGCTCGACGGATTCCTTTCTGAACGCATGATCCATGCCGCCCTGCACGATGCCAAAGAGGCCCTGAGACTGCGTGGGGGACGCCTTCGTCCGGGCGGGCGAAGGTGGACTCGCCGGTACGGCCGAGCTGCGCTCGGCTGGGCGGACGAGGACGTCGGCCCCTACGTGGTCTATGGCCCACGGCACTTCCTGCTTATGGGCCTCAAAATAACTCTTGCTCCGCTCCGCCCATCGCAAGGTCAGTTCCATCGACTGCCGCGTACGTTCCCGATCCGCGGGATGCTCGGTGCATTCGTCAAACGCCATAATCACATCAGCGCCTAGCCCGATCTGTGCTTCCATGGAGCTCTCTGGCGTAAAAAAATGGGACGAGCCGTCCAGGTGAGAACGAAAGGTGACGCCTTCATCCGTCACCTGGCGCAGCTCGTTCAAACTGAAAACCTGGAACCCGCCTGAGTCGGTGAGAATCGCGCGCGGCCAAGACATGAAACGATGCAACCCGCCCAGCTGGCGCACTTGCTCCACCCCGGGCCGCAAGTAAAGATGGTAGGTATTCCCCAGAAGCAGCTGTACATCGAGTTCCTCCAGAATGTCCTGCGAAACGCCCTTCACCGACGCCAATGTTCCCACCGGCATGAATACCGGCGTTTCCACCACGCCATGGGGCGTAGTCAGGCGCCCCAACCGGGCGGCGCCGTTGGTGGCTTCGATTTCAAAGGAAATTGACACCGAGGAGGATTGTAGCAACCGGGTGGCTCTGGCCACCTGGCGGATGGCGGTCAGAGGCCGGTGATCGGTTGGCCAGTCGTAGGCTTATTCACTGACCAGATTTCATTTCTTGTCCATGATAGTAGCGGTCCAGAGCGTGGTGCCACGAAACTCCCAAATCAGTCCCACTAATCCCAGGAGGACCAGAATTAGGATTAGTTTCTTCATCTGCACAATTTCTCGTTTGTGGCTGAAAAGTTTCCTGTGCTCTTAGCCCGCCGTAAGCAGAATCGGCTCCCCCCGGGTGATCACCAATGTGTGCTCGTAGTGCGCCGAAGCCCGGCGGTCAGCGGTTCGCACCGTCCAGCCATCCTTCGCGACCACCGCTCGTCCGGATCCAGCCGCGATAATCGGCTCCACCGTGATCACCAGGCCTTCGCGCAGAATCTCGTTGGCTTCCGGGTCGGCGTAATTGGGCACGCGGGGCTCTTCGTGGATGGTGCGTCCAATACCGTGTCCGCCCAGATCGCGAATTACCGAGAAACCGCTGCGCCGCACTTCGCGCTCGACCACGCGTCCAATCTCGGATACGCGGAAACCGGCACGAGCCACCAGCATGGCTTTTGTGAAAGCGCGCTCGGCGCAGGCAATCAGGCGTTGGTTCTCTTCAGAAACCTCGCCGGCGGCCACAGTCTCCGCGGCGTCGGCCATGAAACCGTCTTTTTCGATGGTGACATCGAGCTTGACCAGATCGCCTTCGCGTACGGTGCGATCTCCGGGAATGCCGTGTACGGCTTCCTCGTTAAGGCTGATGCAGTTCACGCCGGGAAACTTGTACACTAGTTGCGGAGCGGATTGCGCTCCGCGCTCGCGCATGACGGTGGCTCCCACTTCATCGAGCTCGCTAGTAGTCACGCCGGGACGGACAGCTTTTTTCATGGCCTCCAGCATGCACCGCACGATCGCGCCCGCGACCCGCATGCCGGCAAGTTCTTCCGGACCGTTAATGGACATAAGGTCCTCCGTGACCCATTCGGCTTCTAGCCTATCGCATTGGATGGGCGGCGCGGGCCGAAAAACAGCATCAGGATGAAACCCGCGACGTAAGACGTAAAAAGGGACCACTTGCGAGGACCCGTATCCGGAAAAACGCAGGAGCGAAGCCATACAGCGCCACCGCCTCACTAAGCGCGTAGGTAGCAATGTAGCCGGCACGCCAGCGATTCAGTGCACCTATATCCTCAGGAGTCGCCGCCAGAACGCTCTCAGCTCGGAATACTATTGGTTCGGCGTACAACGAAAATCGCCCCAATCATAAAAACGGGCAGATCCGCGACCGCGCAGAAAAAGACCGGAGTCATTTCCTTGGGCGCGGGACCGAATCTCTCAGCGAGAAACGCATTGAACAAAATACTTGCCAGCATTGCCACTGGGACGGCCCGCAAGAGCTTGAGCGAATTCTCCATTTCCATGGATTCTGCCTAAGTTTCTTTCGGAACGCAGGAGAAATGGCAACGGGTGCCGGGAATAGCCACTCTGAGGCCGCAGGGAGCGGGGAACCGGTACTCTTACGATCCGGTAATTTTCAGGCGTAATTCTTCCGGCAGACGCTCGCGAATCTCAGCGGGTAGGCGGTCATGCACGCGGCGCGCTCCGACTTTTGCGGCATCCACCATGGTCATCGGCGCCGGTGTGGCAACTGCTACCGCGACCCAGATCAAGGCAGAAAGCGCGAAACCAACCAGCGCCGCCAGTTCTAGCCAAAAGGCATGCCGGGGACCAAGATGACGGATCACGCCAAACGCCAACAGGAAGACCGCTGCAGAAAGCGAAGCCAAGGTAATTAAGGAGAGATCAATGGTGCGGTGCAGACGCTGCCGGGACCGGCAGCGCTCGCAGGCGTCAAAGTGTTCTTCGTAGTCGGCTCGCATCTCGGGCGCGATGCCGGAGATATCGTAACGCCAGCCGGCTAGAATCTTGCCTACGATGGGATCGACGCATTCGCTCATACTGACTACAGCAGCAGACTACAGCTGGATCGCTTCCATCGGCTCCGACTGCCTTGCCAGCAGCACCCGGTTGTGCAGCAATGTCTGGCGAAGTCCCAGGGCCTTTTCCGCCGTTCCCCGAGCGATTTCGGGATGGTTGTTAAGCTCGGAGAGATGCGCCAGCACTAGATAGGATGCATCGCCGTCATATTCGGTGCATAAGAATTTCGCCAGCTTCTCGTTCGATAGGTGCCCGGTCGGGCTTCCGACGCGTTGTTTGACTGACCAGGGATAGGGCCCGACCCGCAGCATCTCCAGATCATAATTGGACTCAATCACCAGCACGTCGCAAGCACGCAACTCGTGGCAAACGTTGGGTGGTGTGTATCCCAGATCGGTGGCAATTGCCACCTTGATTCCATCCGCGCGGAACGTCACTCCGACCGGATCGACGGCATCGTGGGGAATAGTGAACGGAGTAATCTCGATATCGCCCACCTGAAATCTCCGGCCGGCGGAGAACAGTTCCAACCGCGCCAGGTGCGGGAGTTCACCTGCGTCGTCGCGCAGTGATCGTGCCCAGGCCTGGTGAGTCGCACCCGTCATAAACACCGGAACCTGGAACTTTTTCGCCAGCCCAGCGAGGCCATAAACGTGATCGGAATGCTCGTGGGTGATCAGAATCGCGGAAAGCGTCCGCGGATCGTCGCCCGTGGAGCGCATGCGCTTCACCGTCTCGCGGCAGGAAATGCCCGCGTCCACGAGAATTTTCGTGCCCGAACTCGAAACAATCGTGCTGTTTCCCCGGCTGCCGCTGGCCAGCACCGACACCGAAACTGCCATGCCCGAAGGATACTCGCTGCGGCTGTGGAAACGCGAGTAACTATTGGGATGAGCTGTCAGCGGTCCAGCAATCAGCACTCAGCATTTGCCATTTGGCCACATCGACCCTGTCACCAGGTTCCTGAACAAGACAGACGAGGGGGTTCGTTCATCGGAGGCGGGCGGTTTGCAGCCAAGGGTGAGGTCTTGGTTAAATCCCAAGTGCTAAAGGCCAAGTGCTAAATGCCAAGTGCTGAGCGCGCTACCTCTCTCTGAATAGTTCAACCAATCCCCTGCGCGCGGTCGATCCTCCATAGGCTCCGGCGATTCCGGTCAGGAACCCGAGAAACGATTCGTAGATTTGCGCGCGATAAGGTTTTTCGGTCAGGAGCAGATAGGCGACGCCTTGAACCAACGGCACGAAGACCGCCACCAGCAGTGTCCATCGCCAGGGCCGGCGGGGACGCAGCGCTCCCAGAAGCATGGTGGCTGTAAGCACGAACAGCGCGGTGAGAAGCAAGTCGCCAAATTTTACGTCGAGATATCCGGCGACGAGGCCCAGTAATAGGCCGAGCGTGTAGATGCGGCCGTCCTTGAACGTTCCCGATTGATTGAGCATTTGAAGCACAAGTCGAGCCGTCGTGCTGAGTGCCGTGTAGACCTTAATGGACTTCGACGTGCCGCCTAATTTGATAGCGGGCTGGATTGCCACAGGCAGTGAGGGCCGCATCAGCGCAGTCGCGTTCCAGCACTTCTACCGGGTTATCGATGGTAGCTGACACTATCGTTTCGTTCACCAAACTTACCCGAATTTGCACATCGAATGTTTCCTTGCTTGAAGTAGAAATGATCTCCAGCATGAGGAAGCTGGCCTTGATGAGCAACCAGCATATCTGCATAGAGCGTTAGCAAGTCCGTATGGTCCGACAAGCGGGATTACCTGGCTGAGATCAGGGACTGACAGCGGGTAATCCGGCTCCAGCGAAAGGATCTGCCGGAAGCTTGCGGCTGCGGGAAAAAAACTGACTGCAGCATTGTCCCTGATCAGATTGGACCAGGCATACTCTTCCACGAATTGCCCAGCCGAGTCTTTTTTCACCATGCCATCGGCTTGTGCTTCGTAACTAGTCGTTGTCAGGCGGTCCCGGTTTGTCGCTTTCATGCGGTAGGTTAATTTTTCGCCCTCCAGATAGTGACGACCCGGCAAATTGAAACTCACTGGGGCGGCCTGGTTATGCCTTCGGTTTGTGAGTGCCCGAGACCCTGGCAATGTGGTGATCAAAACTCCAAAAACTAAAAGTGAGACGCTGGCCGCGCATAGCTGCGAGACTCGTGATCGCATAAAGCGCGTCTCCTTCCGAGCCTAAGCGATCGAAATCAATATTTGTAGAACCCTCTTCCACTCTTCCTTCCCAGCCAGCCTGCATCCACCATCTTGATCAGCAGCGGGCATGGCCGGTACTTGGGATCGCCCAGGCCATCCTGCAGCACTCGCATGATGTCGAGGCAAACGTCGAGTCCGATAAAATCCGCCAGGGTGAGCGGGCCCATGGGATGCGCCATTCCCAGCTTGAAAACTTCGTCTACGGCTTCGGGAGAGGCGACCCCTTCCATCACCGCATACATGGATTCGTTCAGCAGCGGCATCAGTACGCGGTTGGAAACAAACCCGGGCGCGTCGTTGACCTCGACTGGAGTCTTGTCGAGCTTCAGTGCCAGATCGCGCACCGTCTCGAAAGTCTCCTGCGCCGTGGCCAGCCCGCGGATTACCTCCACCAGTTTCATCACCGGCACGGGATTAAAAAAGTGCATTCCGATAACTTTTCCCGGACGCCTGGTTACCGCCGCCAGCTTGGTAATCGAAATGGAAGAGGTATTCGAAGCCAGCAGAACTTCAGCCCGGCAGATGCGGTCGAGATCGCGAAAGACTTCCGCTTTGACTTCGAACTTTTCGGTTGCGGCTTCGATCACGAAGTCGCAGTTCGCGAGTTGGGTGCGTTGGAGCCCCGGCACAATCCGCTTCAGCGCGGCGGCCTTGCCCTCGGCGGTGGTTTTGCCCTTGGCAACTTCACGGTCAAGATTCTTGCTGATGGTCTCAAGCGCGCGATCGAGGTATCGCTGCTCCACATCGCACAGCGTCACCTGGTACCCGCTGCGCGCGAAAACCTGGGCAATGCCGTTGCCCATGGTCCCCGCTCCGATCACTCCAACGCGTTCAATTGGCATAGGAAATAGCCTCGCTTGAGGGCCCGAAGTCTGGCTCAGTCTACCACCCCCAAGTGATTGCATGACTTAGATTTAAGGTTCACTTAAGATTCAGAAAAATATCGCCGGGGAGCACCCTATTTCATCTGCGCAGGCATCCGACGATTTAGAACCGGACCAGCGAGAACTGAAGAGCGGGCGTGATCGCAAGAAGGCCCTTCGGACGATGGCGCCGGGTGGGAGGAACTTATGCGAAGCATGCGGCTGGCAGCATTGGCAGTGGCCATGACGCTGGCATTCAGCGGTCTGGCTTTGGCCCGAGACCATGATGACGATCATCACCGGGACAAGCACGAAGACCGTCACCATGACCGGGATCATGACCGAGATCATCGTTGGAATCGAGATGGGAATCGAGATTGGAATCGGGATCGCGACCACGACCGGGATCACGACCGCTGGCAACGTGAACATCGCGGCTGGTGGCGCGGAGACGGCGATCATGACCGTGACGACGGCTACTATCGCGGCGGCACCGTCTACAACCGCTATCCCCGCGGCTATCCCAGCGGCGGATACGGCTATCCAGGCAGCACAATTTATGGCCGCTCAGGTGGCGACGCGAATATAGCCTACAACACCGGCTATTCGGACGGCAGCTATCGGGCTCACGAAGACATTGCAGAGAACAAGCCGTTCAATCCCAATCCACGCGGATCGTTCGGGAACCGCGATCACGGCTATCACAGCGCGTACGGGGACAAGAATTACTACCGCTCCCAATACACGGATGGCTATGCGGCGGGCTACCAGTCAAATTACCGGGGAGGCAGAGGCCGCGGCTGGGGATTCTAGAAGCAGCATTTGGCAACTAGCAATTGGCCTTAGCCATAAAAAAGGGCCGCCAGCAGATGGTGGCCTTTTTATTTTCCCGAGAAGACAGAAGCTCGGAGCTCAGTACTTAGCATTCAATCGCTGTGCAAGCCCATCATCTGGCCACAAGCCAAATGCTAATTGCCCAGCGCTAATTGCCCAGCGCCAATTGCTGCGATTCACTCCCGCTCCAGATTCTCATCCATCGCAATCTTGCCGCCCTTTTGCACTTCGATGATGCGATGGACCCGCTTGTATCCCGACATGGTGACGTCCACCACGTACGTGCCCGGATTGAGATATAGATCAACCGGGGAAAATTTGTCCATGATGCGGTTGTTGATCGCGACCTGCGCGCCTTTGGGCTGGGTCTTTATGCTGACGGCGCCCATGCCGGCTGTCTCTCCGCCGCCGAACAGCTTCTTGAATTTTCCGCCGACCTTGATGTCATCGGTCGAGCCCAGCGCTTTAAGACTGGGCGCGAAGTGAAAGATCTGGCCGGGCTGTAGATTAGCGGTGGCGGTTTCTTCCAGATAGCCCTGCTTCCGGACCAGGAAGGTGTGCGTGCCCGGCTTGTCCACCAAAATCTGCGCCGGAGTTACTCGTCCCGTATCCCGGCCATCGATGAAAAGTTGTGCGCCGGCAGGCTCGGTGCTGGCGGCTATCATGGCCGTAACCTGCGCCAGTTGGACCACCAGAAAGGATTTGCTGCCGGACGCCACATCAATGGTACGGCTCTCTGTCGAGTATCCGGCGCGGGTGATGGTCACGCTATGCTGCCCGGGGACGAGTCCGGGCAGATTGAAAGGGGTCACCCAGCCGGGGTCGCTGCGCCCGTCAATGTGAACTTCAGCGCCTTCAGGAGTGGAGTTGATGGTCAATTGCCCGGGAATCGCCGCAATCGCGGAAACTGGCGCGGCCTTGGTCTTCTTCCGATTGTACTTGGGAACAACCGACACGGCGGCCGGTTCGCGCTGCGCAGTGATGCGTTCCAGCGCCGCCGCTGGTGCCGGTGTCGGAGCTGGCGGCTGCGCGGTATTCCACGCTGGCTTGGCGGCTGCGTCGGATGGCACCACCGCTGCCGGTTGTTCGGTCGAGCCATCGTCCGCGGAATTTTCCGAGTGGATGCGCCAGGCAATCGTGCTCACAATCAGCAAAATCACGCCTAGCGCTCCGGCAATCGAATACGCGAACAGCTTGGGCGGGGTTTTCTTGATTTCCGCTACCGCCTTCCGGGCCACTTCCCGCGGCTGCACCTTGGGCTTTTCCGGAACCTTGCTGCTCCGCGCTGCCAGCGCAGGCTCAGCTTCGGGCCCGGCCGGCGGTGGAGGTGGCGGCGGTGTGTAAATTTCTTTCAGCGGGGGTAGTTCACTGATTTCGGAAAAACTCGGGCCGAGCGACTCTTCTTTTTTCGCTGCTTCCACCATCGCGGGATCGACACTACGAGCCGGAGCCGGGGGGGCAGGAGCTTGACGTGCAGGAGTCCGGACAGCGGCTTCGTCGGCTTCGGCCACAACGCTGGCCCGCTCCTGAAATGAGCTTTGAGCCACGGCCTTCGGCGCAGCCTGCACTTCTTTCGGTGGCTTCGGGGATTCATCAACACTGAACCGGCTCGCACTCTCCCATCCTGCGGCAGCGGCTGTGCGGGCGCGGAGCCCGCCGATTTCGGTACCTGCGGCACATTCAGTCCCTGCGCGGGCGCCGCCGCTTTCTTGGCTTCCTTCTTGGGCGCACTCTCCTTACATCGCTCCAGATCGTTAACCAGTTCCTGCCCGCTCTGATAACGCTCTTCCGGCGCTTTCGCCAACGCCTTCATAATCACTTCACTTAACACGGGGTGAATCTTGGGATTGATCTGCTGCGGGGCCACCGGCGTGGCTTCATATATGGCATGCCGAACCTGATCTGCATCTTCACCCGCAAAAGCTTTGCGCTCAGTGACCATTTCGTACAAAATCGCGCCCAGGCTGAACATGTTGGAGCGGGCGTCGACTGGGTCTCCCCGCAATTGTTCCGGCGAAACATAGTGCAGAACTTCGGGCCCTTTACCGGACGCTTGGCAGGTAAATGCGCACATGCTGGAAGCGCCGAAGCCTAAAACTTTGACGGTGCCGTCCCAGGTCACCATGATCTTGGCCGGCTCCAGACTGTAATGCACGACGTGATGAGAATGGGCGTGGTCCAGTCCCTGACAGGTCTGGCGCGCGATGTCCTGCAGGTCCCAGATGGAAAATCCCTCTTTGCGGGCCAGCATGGTACCAATGCTATTGCCCTGGACGTACTCCATGGCGGCACAGAACTGCCCGTCAATTTCTTCCAGACCGTAAAGCAGCGCGATGTTGTGGCTGTTGAGCGGTTTGGTGCCTTCGGCTTCCTGCAGAATGTGATCAACCAGCACGGACGCCTGATCTCCAAGCGTTTGCAGTTGGATGGTCTTCAGCGCAATTGTCTGCCCGCTCTCGGGATCGGCGGCTTTATAGACCGCACCGAACTCCGAATGCACGATCTCGCTGAGAATCTCGAAACGTCCAATCTTGTTGGCCATGGCTCGCTGAGCCCCGTCAAATAAAGAACCAGGCGTCTGCTGGAATTGGGCCAGGCGCTGTCTCTTAGGGGAAAAGGACGATTCAGGATATCCCGCCTGAATCAGGGATGGGAGTTACGAAGGTACTCGGAAAAAACTCAGACTTCTGTTTGTTTCCCAAGCCCATTAACCCCGGCGCTTTCGCGCCAGACATTGCCAGCAACATCTCTACACTCGACTGTAGAGACGCAGCTTTGCTGCGTCTGCCTGGAGGCTGAGCGAGTTCTGCTTACCGGATTGAGGTCAGCCAGGCCTGCAGCAGGTGCCGCACCTTGGCTCCTTCCATTTTCCGTCGCACCGCATCCATCACCGCAAACCGCGCCCGGGCGCCGCGGCCGCGAAATCCTACCCAGTATGGGATGTAGATTTCGCCAGCGACGGGCTCGGCGGAAATGCGCAAATTGCGGACCCGGAAAAAGCCGGTGCTGAAAAGTTGCCGCTGTACTTTGGCGGCCACAATTTTCTTCGCTTCGGCTTCGTCGAGCAGCGGTTCCGAACAGTTGCGAGTTTCCAGGTAGATTACCTCCCGCTCGTCCGGGAGTTGCTCGAAGTGATAAAGATCGAGCGACCCGTTGACAGCGTCCAGTCCGAATACCCGCTGGTCGCGCTTGCCGCGGTTGAAAATTTCAACCTGAAAAAGCCGGAAAGGGATATAGAAGTCGGCCACCGATTTCAAGGGACCGAACGCCGTTGTCCGCAGAATATCCCCCAGGCCGGAAGAAAACTGTTCTGTCGCTTCTTCGCGGGTGACGTTGGGTCTCAGGCTGCGGATGCGGGCCATTTCTGGTGTCCGGATTGGCCGACAATGGGCTACCGGAAATGGATCCAGAGTCCGAACACGGTGGCGATAAGCGCCAGGCTGAACACGACGTTGAGCCGGTGCTCGAACGCGGTCTCCGCCGCTGGGCTGTGCTCGAGCGTTCGCACCGGCACTGCGTCCATCTTGTCGTCCACGGTAGCAAACGTCAGCCCCGCCAGTTTCTTGCGGTCCGGAGCCGGGGTCATCAGGCTTACACCGATCAGCACCGCGCAGCAGATCACGAACATGAGGATCGAGTAGTGCAGAAAATTCATGTCCACCAATCCGCGCAGGAAGCCATTGTCGAAAGCGCGACCGCCGGCTGCCCGATCCATCAGCTCAAGGATGAAGCGAGCCGCCCCCATGACGAATCCGGTCAACAGCGAACTAATCGCGCCCTGCGCGTTCAGCCGCGGCCACAGAATCCCCAGGATGAAGCAAGCCGCAATCGGCGGGCTGATATATCCCTGCACGCTTTGCAGGTAAATGTAGAGCTGGCTGCTGATCAGGTGAATGAACGGAACCCAGGCTAGTCCGAGCACCACCATCACACCGGTCATCACTCGCCCAAAGCCGACCAGTTGCCGCTCGGTCGCGTCGGGCTTAATCTTCTTGTAGAAATCGAGAGTGACCAGCGTGGATGCCGAGTTGAACACCGAACTCATCGCACCCATCAGCGCGGCCAGCAGCGCCGCGATCATCACACCCACCAAGCCCGTGGGCAGCAGATTGATGATCAGGGTCGGATAGGCGATGTCACCGTTCAGCACTTGCCCGTTCGGTCCAAACTTGAACAGATCGCGGTAGAGGCCCACGGCAATCAGACCTGGCAACACCAACATGAACACGGGGAGGATCTTGAGAAAGCCCGCGAAGATGGTTGCGGCCTTGGCGTGTCCCTCATCCTTAGCCGATAGCACGCGCTGCACGATCACCTGATCGGTACACCAATACCAGATCCCGAGAATGGGCGCCCCGAAAAATATCCCGGTCCAGGGAAAGTCCGGATCGCTGGCAGACTTGACCATGTGGAAGTAGTCGGCGGGCAGTGCGGCGCGCAGGCCCTCGAATCCGCCCACGCGATGCAATCCGATCACGGTCAGGATGACCGCGCCGAAGATCAGGATCAGGGTTTGCACCAGGTCGGTGTAAATCACCGCTGCCAGTCCTCCGGCAATCGTATAAATACCGGTCGCAATCACCAGGATTACCGCAGCGGTCAGCGGGCTCCAGCCCACCACGCGCTCCAGCACAATCGCCGCCGCATACAGGTGGACTGAAATCTTGGTGAATACGTAAGCCAGAATGGAGATCCCGGCGAGATAGACGGCGCATGAACGGCTGAAGCGCCGCTCCAGAAACTCGGGCATGGTGAAAACGTTGGAGCGAAGGTAGAACGGAACGAAAACCCAACCCAATAGGAGCAGGATGAGACAGGCGAGCCATTCAAACGAGCCGACCGCTAAACCCGAACTGGCACCGGAACCAGCCAGTCCGATAAAGTGCTCGGTCGAGATGTTCGAAACGAACAGCGACGCCCCAATTGCAAACCATCCGACATTGCGGCTGGCGAGAAAGTAATCCGCCGAAGTGCGTTCCTTGCGTGCAAAGTAGAAGCCGATGGCGAAGATAATAACGAAGTAGACTGCAATGATCGCAATGTCGATCCCGGTGAGAGCCTTGTGGGTGAGATGCGTCGCCGTTTCGACCATACTCCTCCATTTGCCGCTTATTCGGGTTCAGTGCCGTGCGTCATGCTAGTGCATCCGGTCCACCCAGGCAACCTAAGAGAGTGTTTTTCGGAATTATCACGGTTATAAACCAGAGTCACATAGCTTGCCGCTCTGGAGGAATGGGATAACGAGCGGCCAATTTCCTGAGGCGCTTGATGTGTTCGTGGATGGCGGCCCTGAGTTCTTTGAGAATGTTGTGTAACTCGGCGGAGTCGTTGGTCGTCACCGCCTGGGCGCACAGTTCGCGGATTCGGTCGTCCAATCGCTGGGGCATGAGGGTGAGGAGGTTATTGGTTAGAGTGCCACACACCCAAGCCATGGTTGAATACGGTACGTCCTGTAGTTCATGCTGTAGTTCATACACCTCATTATTGAGTGGCCTACGGCCGTAACTTTTTGAGCGGGTAAACCGTTATTTATCAGGAGAGTTAAGATAAGTTTCATTTTTAAGGGGCAGGTGGTTGCCTAGCCCAGACTTTTTCGTCTATCTTTACAGGAACTTGGGAACGGTCCTAGCCGTATCTCTATCCTGTTGACTCCCGGAGTTCGACATGACCCTGACTCGCTTTGTGACCAAGAACGCCTTCCGCAACAAGCGTCGCAGTGTTTTGACCGTGCTGAGTATCGGCGGCTCGCTGCTTCTGCTCACGTTCCTGATCACCATCTGGCGCAGCTTTTATGACAGCAAGCCCAGCGAACAGTCGGCGCAGCGCCTGATCGTTCGCCATAAGGTGTCCCTGGTCTTCAATTTGCCCAGCTATTACCGGCAGAAGATCCAAGCCATCCCGAACGTGAAGGAAGTGGTGAACCAGCAGTGGTTTGGGGGCCAATATAAGGACGATAAGCCAGGTAACTTCTTCGCCCAATTCGGCACCGATCCACAAGAGATCATGAAGGTGTACCCGGAATTCAAGATACCCAGCGACCAACTCGAAGCCTGGCAGCATGATCGGGCCGGCGCCATCGTGGACGTGGGTCTGGCCAACAAGTTTGGCTGGAAAATCGGCGACCGCCTGAATATTACCGGAAAGATTTTCCCGGTTAACCTGGAATTAACGATCCGGGGAATATTCACGCCGCCGGACCCGACTCAGGCGGTCTACTTCAACAAAGACTATATTGACGAAGGCTTTACGCGACTCAAAGGACAGGAGGGATTCTTCGCGGTTTTGGCCGACTCGCCCGAATCCGTTCCCAAGGTGGCGCAAGCCATTGACGAGGAGTTTCGCAACGCCGACCGTCCCACCAAGACCGAGACCGAGCATGCTTTCCAGCTGGGCTTTATCGGCATGCTGGGAAACATCAAGGCCTTCATCATGAGCATTTGCCTGGCGGTGGTTTTTACCATCCTGCTGGTATCGGCCAATACCATGGCGATGTCGATTCGTGAGCGAACGCGAGAAGTTGCGGTGCTGAAAACTCTGGGCTTTACCCGCAACAGCATTCTGGGATTGTTCGTCGGCGAGGCGGTTTCGCTGTCCGTTGTGGGAGGGCTGATCGGCTCGCTGCTATGCTTGCTGGTGGTGAGTGCGATGGCAAGCCAGGGCGGAATGTTCACAGGCATGAAGGTCACTCCGATCACCATCGCGGCGGCGCTGCTGATCGCGGCAGTGGTGGGGTTCGCCAGCTCCTTTATCCCTTCCTACCACGCGGCCAAGGTCAACATTGTGGATGGCTTGCGTCACATCGGGTGAGCTAAGGCCGAGCTAATCTAAGACCAGGCGCTACGAGGACAGGAATAGATATGGCAATCCCTCTCAGCTACAACGTGCGCAATCTCAGGCTGCGCAAGAGCCTCACCGTCATGACCGCGCTCGGAATCGCTCTAACGGTTGCCACTGCCGTGTTCATAATGGCGCTTCTGGCGGGCTTGGGACGTGCCTTTGCCACCACCGGCGATCCCCTGAATGTACTGATGCTGCGTAAAGGTTCAGACTCGGAGTTGGCCGCCGGCGGGGTATCGCGAGATGCCATGCAGGTGTTGAAGGACCTGCCCGGTGTTGCCAAGAACAGCAAAGGGGAGCCTCTAGTCTCCGGCGAAGACATCCTGGTGGTTGTGCTGCCGCGCAAGGGCGGGACGGGGGAAACCAACGTCACCACCCGCTTCCTCACTCCGCTTGGAATTGAGATGCGGCCTCAGATTCACCTGACCGCCGGGCGCTGGTTCACTCCGGGACAACGGGAAGTGGTGGTCAGCAGTTCGATCAACCGGCGTTTCGAGCACGCGAACCTGGGTGATATCGTCCACATCGGAAAAGGTGACTGGCCCGTGGTGGGCATCTTCGACGCCAGCGGCACCGCGCACGATTCCGAAATCTGGGGCGACATCAACCAGTTGGTCACCGACTTCGAGCGCACGGTGTACTCCTCGGTCTTGGTGCGGGCAACCGATCCGGTCGCGGCCCAGGCACTGAAAAACCGCGGCAACGACGATCAGCGGCTGGAACTCAATGGCCTGCTGGAACCCGACTACTATGCCTCGCAAACCAAGTCGGGAGGTCCCATCAAGGTGGTGGGGTGGATCGTGGCCTTTATCATGGCGGTCGGCTCCTGCTTCGCCGCCGCCAACACCATGTATGCGGCGGTGGCGTATCGTGGACGCGAAATTGCCACCCTGCGCGTGATTGGGTTTTCGCGTCCCAGCATTCTGACTTCATTCATGCTGGAATCGCTGCTGTTGTCCTTGCTGGGTGCGACGCTTGGCATCATCCTGATGTTGCCGTTCAACGGCATGACGACAGGAACGCAAAATCAGGTGACGTTCAGCGAAGTCGTGTTCAGCCTGCAAATGACGCCGGCCGTGGTTGTTAGCGCCATTCTGTTTGCTCTCATCATGGGAGTCGTGGGCGGGTTTGCTCCCGCCTGGCACGCATCGCGCCGCGACATTCTTAGTGCTCTGCGGGATTAGTAACGCCTCCGGGCCGATCGGCGAACGAGACGCCACGCCGGACAGCTGGCGAGCTGGTCGTGAGCGTAGTCGAAGGAACGCCGGCGCTGTTCTTAAAAGGAATTTGCATCAGCGATACGACGTGCATCATCTTTAAGCAAAATGCCCATTGACGCAAAGCACGAAGACCTGCAGAGTCTGCGAATCGATCGCACCGCCGGCGGTGACGGCGAACCTCCGGTCTGGGCACGCCGGTACATCCTTATTGGCATCGGGCTGCTGGTGCTGTTGGGCCTGGTGGCGATGGCATACCGTTTGTTCTCGCATGACGCTCCGGAAGTGGGAGTGGTTCGCGCCTCGGCACAGAACAGCGATGTGGGCGGAATCGTGCTCTCCGCCAGCGGCTACATCGTGGCCCACCACAAGATCAATCTGAATTCCAAGGTGACGGGCCGGGTGAAGTGGATCGGCGTGGAAAAGGGAGACAAGGTCAAAGAAGGCCAGATTCTGGTCCGCCTCGAAGATGACGAATTCCGCGCACAGTACGAACAAGCGAACGGTGCCGCCCAGAACGCCCGGGCCTACCTTCAGGAATTGCAGAACGGATCTCGTCCCGAGGAAATCCAGCAAGCGCAACATAACCTCGACGAAGCCAGAGCCACGCTGGTCAACGACAGACTTACTCTGGATCGAACTCGCAACCTGGTGGCACAAGGTGTGCTTTCGAAGCAGGCCCTTGATGACTCTACCGCGAAGTTCGAATCTGACCAGCAGCGGGTAAATTCGCTGGATAAGAGCTTCCAACTGGCCAAGATTGGTCCGCGGCAGGAGGAGATCGCGCGCGCCCGCGGCGCCCTCCAGCAGTCTCAGGGTCAGGCGGACTACGCCAAGTCCTTGCTCGACGCGACGGTGATCCGCGCCCCGGTGACGGGAACCATTCTCGAGCGTGCCGCGGAAAAAGGTGAGCTCGTGACTTCGGGATTTGCCAGTACGGCAGAGGGAGGTCCGCAAGGCTTGGTCGTGTCCCTGGCTGACCTGAACGATCTCCAGGTCGAACTGGATATCGCGCAGGACGATTTCGCCAAGCTGGGACCCAAACAGAAAGGCGCGATCACCGTGGATGCCTACCCTGATCGCAAGTGGGACGGCATGATCGCCGAAATTTCTCCCCAAGCCAACCGGGCCAAAGCAACCGTCCAGGTGAAAGTGCAAATCCTCAATCCGGACGCATATCTTCGCCCGGACATGAATGCCACCGTCAAATTTCTGGCGGACGAAGCCAAGCGCACGAGCTCACAGCCGCAAGGTGTTTTTGTGCCGACTCCTGCGATTCACGATCGAGATGGCAAGAAATTCGTCTTCCTGTCTTTTGATGGCAAAGCAATGGTGCGGGAAGTGAAAATTCTGTCGCAACGCAGCGGCGGCGCGCTGGTGCAAGGCCTCAACGGCGGCGAAGACGTCATTACCTCCGCACCCCAAGATTTGAAAGACGGCGAAAAAATCAAGATCAAAGGACAGTCATGAGCGCAGCTACCGTTCCCCATACCGCAATTCAAACCAAGGTGGTTCAGGCCCGCAACGTCAACAAGATCTTCAAGCGGGACGCTTTCGAGGTGAAGGCCCTGGACGACGTTTCCATCGAGATCGGCGGCGGTGAGTTCCTCGCCCTGATGGGTCCCTCCGGCTCGGGCAAGACCACTCTGCTGAATATGATCGCTGCCATCGACCGGCCCACCGCCGGTGAACTGCTGGTGCTGGGCGAAAACATTTTCCGCTTCAGCGATGCCCAGTCTGCCCGCTGGCGCAACGAGCACATTGGCTACGTCTTCCAGACTTTTAATCTGATACCCGTTCTCACCGCGTTCGAAAACGTCGAGCTGCCGCTTTTGCTAACCAAGCTCTCCGCGCAGCAGCGGCGCGATCACGTGATGACGGCTCTGAAACTGGTTGGCCTGGAGGAACGCGTCGGCCATCTACCCAAGCAGCTCTCCGGCGGACAGGAACAGCGCGTGGCCATTGCTCGCGCCATCGTCAGTGACCCCACTCTGTTGCTAGCGGACGAGCCCACCGGCGACCTCGACAGCCATTCGGCGACCGAGGTGCTGGAAATTCTGAAGCGTCTGAATGAAGATTTTCACAAGACCATCGTGATGGTGACTCACGATCCCGCGTAGAGGCGGTTTCCGGCTGCCAAGCCGAGCGAAGCTCGGCAGTTTTGTCGTTGGCATTGGCTTCGCCGAGTGTGCCCGCTCTAAACTGCCGAGCTTCGCTCGAGCGGGCGGGTCAGAGACCCGCCTCTACCTGATTCGGTAAGCTTCTTGTCACAACCCGGAAAGTGGAACGGTACCACGCACCGCTGCAAATCCGCTGTCCGCCGGATCCGCCACCCACTCCCATGCCCTGCGCCCGTTGTCCCGCAACACCGTCCGTGCTTCGCCGTATTCCACCAACCGATTCAGCACGGTAGTGACCGAGGCCAGCGGGTCCTTGTGGCGCAGCAAAACCGGCGGAATCCGCTGCTGAATCCTCTCGCATACGTCGCGAGCCCCCAGAGGACAATGCGATTCCATCAACACCATCCGGCAAGCCTTGGTGAATCCCGGCTGGCGGCCGCCGGTCTTGCGGTCCACCAACTCCAGCAGTTCTTCGCTAAGCACAGCATCGCCGAAAAGGTTGGCCAGGCCAACAATGGTTTGCTTCACCGTACCGATGCGCTTCATCACATCGGCCCGCTGGCGCATGAGCTGGCGCAGTTCCTCATGCGCCGCCCTCACTACTTCCTGCACATGTGGGTCCGTGCCGCCGGAAAGGTTCCTGTTTGCCGTGCCGTTGCTACCAATTCGCCCCATATCCATGACTTGACCTCCAGCGAGGGCCCACCCTATGGCTGCGTGCCGCCCAGAACTCCGGTTCTGCGCAACACAACTCCTTACACTCTGATACGCGATCACTCCCTCGATTAGTTCCGTCAAAAGTGAATCGATCTTGCGGTCCGGGTTCCGCTCGATCGCGGCCCGCGCTCATCTTCTGCTGGCTTAGACGTGGAGATTCCTGAAAGGTTAAGGCGAAGATTTGTAAAATCAACGCCTGGTAGATTCCATGTTGACCACTCGAATGCCCCTACAGACGCTAAATTCGGCGGTTAATCCTGTCTGCGGATTTCCATATTTTCAGGCGTGAATTCACTTCCAAAGTTGGGATTTCGTAGTGTTATGTTTTGGCCTTGAACCCGAGCGAGACTTCGCTGGTGCAATCGAGCTTCGCAAGCGAGCTTATCCAAAAATCAGCGGCCACAGACTATTCGGTTGTGTGGTCGCAATTGCCACGATTGGTGCGGATTCCGATTCGGGCAAGATCCTTCGCAAGGTCAGGAGGACGCCTGGCGTTAAGCGGCTGAGGTTTCAAACTGCCCCATTCCCCGCGCTCTTACTCCTTGACAAAACCGAGACAACTGATAGAGTTCGACTTAATCGGTTCAATTTCTAACGAATTCCCGGGTGCTACGCATGAAGAATGTTTACGAAGTTCTGAGACAGAAAGAGCTTGAGCTCTCGCGGCTGGAAAAGGAAGTCGAGGCGTTACGGGTTGCCGCCCCTCTGCTGTCCGAAGACAAAGAAGGCGGTACTGACAACAAGCCGACGTTGACCCCGTCGGCGGCGCCGCAGCAGCCCATCCGGATTCCGCAGCCGGCGGTGAACGCCGCTCCCCAAGCTGCCCGGGCCGCGGGATGGGAAGACACCGCCAAGCGCTGGCCATAGCCGATTCGCGAGCCTCGACCACCTGTCTTGTGCGCTAGGAATGGATCTGGCCCGGAGCCTCGCTTCGGGCCGATGGCTTTATTGGAGTTAGACGAATCTGACCCAAATGCAGGAGTGAGCCTCCGCCTGCAGCTCAGATCGATAACTCGATTCAGGCAATCAGATTCAGGCAATCATGAGCGCTGCATCGGGACACACTTCGTCGGGACCCTCGACATCGGACCTCAGCAGAGCTCGCCGCCGCATTCCTCGTTATCCGGTTGCGGTCCCGGTGGACGTCACCGTACTGCGTTCGGGTTTGCCCAGCAGCATTCCCGGCCGCTCTCTCGATGTCGGCGAAGGCGGTGTCGCCGCCGTCCTCGCGGCCGAGCTTCAGACCGGAGAGTGGGTTGCCGTCGAATTCCAGTTGCCCAGCGCCGGCTATTCGCTCCAGACGAAAGCGGTGGTACGGCACCACAACCAGCTGCGCTGCGGCCTCGAATTTCTGGGGCTCTCCCGCGACCAGCGCTACATGATCCGGCGCTGGGCCGCAGGCGCCCACTTGGAACAATCCGCGCTCGAATCCCCGCTTGCATCCCCGATGCTCAGTTCTCCGCTCGCAAAACTACCCACCCCCGTGGCCGCCGGATTACCGGCACCAATTCTGGCCGAAGCCCCGGCGAAAGCACAGACGCAATCGCAAATGAGCAGACCGACGCGCCGGCTTCTGTGGCTGACGCTGGCATTATTTTTGGTTGTAGCTATTGTATCCGCCTGGCAATGGCATCGCGGGTGGCAGCAACTGGAAGCCCAGACGGCGAGAAGAGACGCGCACGCCCGGCCGCCATCCGCGCGGGTTCCCCCAGACGTGATGGAGAGGCTGCTGATCCGCAAGATTGACCCGGTCTATCCCGAAGCCGCCCGCCGGGGGAATATCCAGGGCGTCGTCGTGCTCGACGCGATCATCGCAGCGGACGGAACGGTCGTACACCTTCAGCCCATCAGTGGCTCGGAAGGACTGACCTCCGCCGCCATGGATGCGGTCCGCTGGTGGCGATTCCGTCCCTACCGCGTCCAGGGCGAAGTCGCGCCGGTAGAAACCTCGCTAGCCATCGAATTTCGCCCCTAGAGGACACTGCCAGAGTGCCAGTTAGCAGCCTTGCCTCTGCCTGTTTGTGCTTTGCTTCCTCAGCCCTTCATCTGCGACACTGAACGCGATCCAGCAAGCGCCGCACTCTTGTCATGGGCAGAATCCACGTCCTCTCCGAACATGTCGCCAACAAAATCGCCGCTGGCGAGATGGTGGAACGCCCAGCTTCGGTAGCCAAGGAACTCCTCGAAAATTCCCTCGACGCCGGTTCCACCCGCATTCGGATTCAGGTAGAGGCCGGCGGGAAAAAACTCATTCAGATCACCGACAACGGCTGGGGCATGGTGCGCGACGATGCTCTGCTCGCGTTCGAGCGTCACGCGACCTCCAAAATCAGGAATGCCGAAGACCTGCTCAGCGTGGCTACGCTGGGTTTCCGCGGTGAAGCTTTGCCCTCGATCGCTTCTGTCTCCCGCCTGCGCCTGGAAACCCGCGCCGCTGATGAGGACTCCGGCACGGTGGTTGAAATCAACGGCGGCAAAATCTTCACCGTAGAAGAAGCCGGCTTGCCCGCCGGGACCAGCATCACGGTTCGGGATCTGTTCTTCAATATTCCGGCGCGAAAAAAATTTCTGAAAGCCGAATCCACCGAGCTTTCCCACATCGCATCGCTGGTCACCCATTACGCCCTGGCCCATCCCGACAAGCATTTCGAGTTGCACTCTGCTACCAACGCCATGCTGGTGGCTCCGCCGGTGGCGGGATACAGCGAACGGGTGTACCAGGTTTTTGGAAAAGAAGTTCTCGATCAACTGATTCCGGTCGCCGCCCTGCAGCCGTTGGAGCGCGTAGGCCTGCCGCAGCCTCCACCGTGGCGGCGCAAAGAAAACCAGCGTGGCGCGGGCGCCCCTTCGGCAACCTCAGGGCAGGCTCCCACCCGCGAAAAGCCGGAACCCGAAACCAAGGCCGAAGAAGGAATCGAAGAAACAGACGAAAGCATC
>WNFS01001951.1_pt1 | contig 25528 bp, 23 predicted proteins | sample 5400141 | NCBI WGS metagenome assembly WNFS01 (sample SAMN13153358, study PRJNA577476) | soil metagenome | isolation source: 60 cm saprolite under Madrone tree | place: USA:California | collected 2016-06-14
GCCGACTACGTATGAGGAGGCGAGGGACGCGTTTCAGCGGTTTTACTGGGATTGCGATGGGCGGCCGGGGAATGTTCGGCGGGAAAAGATGCTGGTCACGCCAAAGCAGGTGGAGCGGTGGGCGCGGCGATTTGAGCTGAATCTTTTTACCGGGCGGACGCGGCGGGAATTTACGTATTCGTTTGAGCGATGGGCGGGCACGGCGCACTTTCAAACGGTGGTAACCCAGGATGATGTTGCGCGGAAGAAGCCTTATCCGGACGGGCTGGTGAAGATTTTAGGGAAGCGCGATGCGGGAAGCGCGCTGTATTTGGGAGACAACGTGGATGATGGGCTGGCGGCACAGGCGGCAGGTGTGCCGTTTATGGCGATTTTGCCGCGCGGGGCCTCTGGTTATCGGCAGCGGGCGGCGCAGTTTCGGGAATTGGGGGCGCTGGCGCTGCTTTCGCGGGCGGCGGAGGTTAGTTTGTGGCTGAAGTGAGTGTCAGTTAACTGACAGGCTTGGGATAGACCTTACGTCCTCAAAAGCGGCGGCAAGACCGCCGCACTCCAAAGAAGCAACCATTTGCTGAGGCGCCCCTCTAACCATGGGAGAGGCGGCGGTAGCTTGTTTGTTGGCGCAGGGCGGTAAATCGAGTCGGGCGGGATTGCCCTGGCTTCGAGCGGAACTTTCTGGCTGCTGGGTGGGAATGAATAGTTTCAAATCGAATAAGAATCGAAATAAGAGATGAGCACAATGGCGTTCACGAGGCGAGACGTTTTTATCGCGGGTCAAATTCTGAGCTTGGCGTTGCTTGGCTGGCCGGCAGGGGCGAGAGGGCAGGCGCCGGCTGGTCCTTTGCCCGCGGCGCAGCCTCAAGCACCGTCCTCGGCTGACGCTCGGCCACAAGAGCAAGCTCCGCCGGCGGTGAAGCCGCGGACTTCGATCATGGGAGACTGGAAGCTGAATACGGATGAAAGCGATGACGCGCGCAAGAAAATGCAGGATGCGCGAAAGGCGAATGGTGGACAAGGCGGAGGGCGGGGAGGAGTGCGCATGGGCATCCCCGGAATGGGCGGCGGTCCTTACGGCGGGAGGCGGGGCGGCGGCAGTCAAAACGAAAGCGATCAGGACCGCGAGCGAATGCAGGAAGTGCTGAACCCTACGCGCTCGCTGACGGTTGCGGAAGCCAAGAAGGATGTGGAAGTTGATGTGTTCGACGATCAGGCGCACAAGACTGCGATTTTTACGGATGGACGTAAGCTGCAAAAATCAAAAGACAATAGCAACCAGGAGATCGCGGCGCACTGGGAGGGCAATCGCCTGGTGACGGACGAAAAAACGCCTAGTGGAAAGAAGATGAGCCGGACGTACGAGCTTTCCTACGACGGCACACAGCTATATGAAACGCTGCGGCTCACCCGGGGCCGCTCGGATTCGCAGGTCAGCATTCGGTATGTCTACGATCAAGCGAATGCGCCTGCCGCGAAATCTGCACAAACTCGCCAGTAAACACGCCTACCGACACTCTGAGCGAATGTAAGTGACGTGAATCCGTTCGCGCACGCTGCAGTGTGCGTAATTTCATTTCACGAAAGAAATACCCACGATGGCGTTTGCAGTCGGATTGGCCCACCCCTGCGCATTTCCGCCTATTCGCACTTGCTTTTGTGCTACCTATATGGTATAATTACTAACGGAGATTCATGCGAATAGCTCATGGAGCCGTTCTGTGGATCACTGTGCTTACTACAAACAGCGAGGACCAAACTATGACGATCAACACGCAATCTGTGGCATACCGCGATAACTACACAGAACTTACAGGGGAGTTCGTCTGGGACGCAGGACGATCGGACACGCGCCCGGGAATCCTGGTGGTGCATGGAGGGGCGGGGCTGGACGCACATGCCAAGGGGCGTGCGAGGTGGCTGGCGGAGCTGGGCTATATCGCGTTTGCTTGCGACATGTATGGCAACGGAGTGGCCGGGAATCGCGAACGCGTTATGGCCAGAATTACGGAACTGCGAGATGACCCAGCCAAATTGTGCCGGCGTGCGCGGGCGGGGATGGATGCGTTGCTATCTCATCCGCAGGTCGATGGACGTGTCGCAGCGGTGGGGTATTGTTTCGGTGGGATGGTGGCTCTGGAATTGGCTAGCAGCGGCGCGGAGATTGCGGGAGCGGTTAGCGTTCACGGAAGCCTGAGCACGCCGGGGTTTGCGCAGTCGGGAACGGTAAAGGCGAAGATCCTGGTATGCCACGGGGCTCTGGATCCACACGTTCCTTTGACGCAGGGTTTTCAGCGTGCTCGTTCCGGAGCCCGATGACAAATACCGCTACTCTCATTGGACGGCCATCTTTGGCGATTCGACAATCGCATCGACCAGACTGACGCCGGATGACAATCCGCCTCCGGTTGATACCACCCCACCGACTATAACTGTGGCTCTAACCCCGAACACGCTGTGGCCACCGAACCATAAGATGGTTCAGATCACGGCTAACGTTACCGCCACCGACGATCAAGATCCCCATCCTGCCGTTAAGTTGATCTCGGTCACCTGCAACGACCAGTGTGACCCGCAGCTCGATGTTTCCGGAGCGACGTCGGGTACCGACGTACGCACATTTGCCGTGCGCGCCGAGCGGCGCGGACAAAATAAACCGGGGCGCGTCTACAAGGTCACCTATTCGGCGACGGACGCCACTGGCAACACAGCGACGGCGTTTGCCTCGGTAAAGATACCTGACGACCAACGAAACTAGTCTACGAGAACCAAAGAGTGAAAGCGGCTGCGACATTTGGCCGCTTTCACCCGTTTCTATCGCGATGGAGGGCCATTCCCTTTGCTGCTGGTCGCGGGTAACGCTGTTACAACCTATAGACCCGCCGGACGGATCACGGGCCATCAGGAAATAATCTGACGTCTCAGCGATCAGCTTTCCGGGCCTGACGCTATGTAATATCCGGGGCGCGCGCGCACCTTCAATCCGTCCTTCTTCACCGTCACTTTGATTTCGTGGTACCCGGCTTGATTTGTGCCGGTCGGAATATAGCTCACCGAATACTGCGAGTGCAGCTCGCCGCCAATTTCGTCAATGGCATTTTCGATGGAGTGATTCTTGAACGTGGGGACGTGCTCTCCGCCCGTTGCGGTTGCGGCCAACTCCAAGGCGTGGTCCGTGATCTTGTCCTTAACGTGCTTCACCGCCCACACCATTAGCTCCATCAAATTTCCGCTGCCATACTGCGCCGCTTGCGTATCCGGTGTTTGCGGCACGCCCGGCGGGCCGGGCCGCCCGAACGTTCCCGGGGGAGTCACATGCGGTGTCGTGTCTTTTGGCGGCGCTTTCAATTCGGCCATGGTGGTAGACAATCCCACGGAGTAGATCGTCACATTCAAAAGCTGCGCTCGCCGCAGCACTGCCCCCAATTTTGTGTCGCTACCCACGTCCGTGGCCTCGGACAAAATCAGCATTACTCGCCGCCGGCCGGGAGCGTCCGCAGTGGGCAGTGGCCGGCCGCTTAGCATTTCGACGCCCAAGGCCATCGCGTCATAGAGTTTCGAACCTTGGGTCCCCACCGTGTTTAGCTTGGTCAGGGTTTTCTCGACGGCGTCACGATTGGTTGTGAAATCCTGGAGCTTATCGACTGAATCGTTGAATCCCACCACGGCTGCTTCGCCGTCCGAGCCCATGACGGTTTCGCCGAGGACAATTCCGGCCTTCTGAATCTGGGGCAACAGGGGCGTAATCCTGGTACTCGTTTCCACGAGAAACACAATGGAAAGCGGATCGCCGCCCAGGTCAAAATGTGTAATCTGCTGCGGAACCCCGTTATCCGTGACCTGGAGATCCTTCGCATCCAGCGTGTCTATTAGCTGTCCTTTCGCATCCTTGACCGTTACCGGAGTGTTGACCAGCGTTACGCCCCGCACAATTTTGCTTTGCGGAGGAGCCTGCTGGATCGGTGTACCGAGTTGCGGGGTGATAGGTCCGGTAGGAGACTGTGCGGAAAGAAGGCACGCTCCAGCAAAGACCGCGAGCAAAGGGAACAGTAAGAGCGGTTTCTTCATGGCGGGCCTCCATGCCCAGTGTATCCAATTCGACGCAACTCCGCCCTCAGACGTTGCTGCGGGGCCTCGCAATTCCCATAATGGAGGTTCGTCTCTTGGAGAGTTCGAATGTCCTCAGGGCACGTCAAGCTCAAGCCCCAACACGCACCCAAAGCTCCACATCAAGATCCGCAATTCCTGGAAAGCACCGCGGCCAGGCCAATACGCATTTTGGCGGAATACTTACATCCTTTGGTGCAGCTGAAGAATGAAGGTATCGGCGACACCATCGTGATGTTCGGTTCGGCGCGCATCGAGTCTCGCGAGACCGCGCAGGGTCGCCTCACGCGCCTGAAGAAAACGCCCATTTCGAAACTAAAAGGCACCGAGCGCACGAAGCATCGCGAAGCTCTGCGCGACGCGAAGAGCGCTTTGGAAATGTCGCGATATTACGAGGAAGCGCGCGAGCTTTCGCATCGCATCACGAGTTGGGCGCTGACGCTTGGCCCGAAACCACGCCGCTTTGTGATCTGCTCCGGCGGCGGTCCGGGAATCATGGAAGCTGCGAATCGCGGCGCCTACGAAGCCGGCGGAAAATCGATCGGGCTCTCCATCGAATTGCCCCACGAGCAGTTCGCGAACGCTTACATCAGCCCCGAGCTCAGCCTTAATTTCCACTATTTCTTCATGCGCAAACTTTGGTTCGCGCAAATCGCGAAAGCCTTGATCGTTTTTCCTGGCGGGTTCGGCACCATGGACGAACTCTGGGAAATGCTCACGCTGCTGCAAACCGGAAAGCTGCCGCGCAATAACCTAATCATCATTTATGGCCGCAAGTATTGGAATGAAGTCCTGAACTTCCGCGCGATGGTGCGCTGGGGCATGATCAATCAGGATGAGTACAAAATGCTGCAGTTCGCCGATACGGTGGACGACGCCTTTAGCCGCATCCGCGAAGGCCTCGAGAAATACCACATGGAACTCGACTCCGACCTGTAAGCCGCCGCTTAAACGTGTATGGTCGGCGACGCGGTCACTTGCAGCTGCGCCCGGCCCTGAAGGTCCGAAGGCCCCAATGCATTGAAATTAAATGGCTTCCCTACTCGGACATTGGGCTCCGACGCTCGCTTGACATCATGTCCTCACGATGTCATGATGTCGTTATGGCATCACAAACCAATCTCCCGCTCTACGCTCAAGTTGAGGACGTCCTTGCAGCAACTATCGCCGACGGATCACTCCCACCAGGCAGTCCTCTGCCACCCGAACACGTCTTGATAAAACGCTTCGCAGTAAGCCGCACCACGATTCGGCAGGCGGTTCAAAATCTGATCCGGCGGGGATTGATTGAGGTTCGGCGCGGTAAAGGCACTTTTGTCACACAGCCAAAGATCTCACAAGAACTGACGGAGTTGACCGGCTTCGTGGAAGATATGCAGGCACTGGGCCGCCAGGCCACTGCCCGATTGCTCGAGCAACAAATCGTGCCGGCCGGTGAAGACGTTGCGCGTCACCTTGCGCTTACGGTCGGCACTCTGGTCGTTCGGATTCGACGTGTGCGTCTAGCCGACAGCGTGCCTCTATCGTTCGATGAAACCTATCTGCCGCGAGATATCGGAGAGAAGATCATCGAAAACAATCTCGAAACTGAACCCATATTTTCGTTGCTCGAACAAAAGTACAACACGCCCTTAGTGGAAGCGGAATACCGCTTGGAAGCTGTATCTGCAGATGCTGTTGTTGCACGGGCGCTGAGCATAAATATTGGCAGTCCCATCTTTCTCATTGAGCGTACATCGTATAGCGCAGGTCAGCGGCCGATCGATCACGAAAAACTGTATTACCGTGGCGATCAGATCCGGTTCGTGACTCGACTGGCCCGGCGTACAACAGCAGGGTTGCGAACGGGAGATGCTTGAGATGAATAGCGGATTCGCGATATGGCTGTTTGCGGTGTCGTTGGGCGCCAGTGCGCTGGGTGGAATGTTTGGTATGGCGGGCGGGATTTTTATCGTGCCCATCCTGGCGATTTTCGGTCACGTCGACATTCACATTGCGATTGGTTCCAGCCTCGTATCAGTGATCGCCTGCTCTTGCGGCAGCGCCGCGCCCTTTCTTCGGGGCGGGCTGACAAATATCCGGCTTGCGATTGTGCTGGAAATAGCTACCACGCTTGGCGCATTGAGCGGCGTATTTTTGTTTGGTGTCGTGCCTGTGTCCTATCTCTTTTTCCTCTTCGCCGTAATCGTCTTCCTCTCAGCCCAGCAGATGATGGCCCGGCGCGGCGATCCAGTCCGCGGTTCCACTTCAACCGTTTCCGGCCGATGGGCAGCCTTGTTACGCCTGGATTCAAGCTATCCAGATAGTGAGCTCGGGAAGATAACCGCATATCGCGTGCAGCGCGTTCCCGTGGGCATGATGCTGATGTACGGTGCCGGCCTTATTTCGGCACTGTTGGGCATCGGCAGTGGTGTCCTCAAGATTCCGGCTATGGATACCGCTCTGCGTCTGCCCATCAAGGTTTCTTCCGCGACGTCCAATTTCATGATTGGCGTAACCGCAGCTGCCAGTGCTGGCGCCTATTTTGTGCGCGGTGACATTGTTACCGCGGTGGCTGGACCTGTCGCCCTTGGTTCAGTCCTTGGCGCGGGAGTCGGCGCGCGGATTCTGATGCGCGTGCCGAACGACAGAGTACGTCTCTTGTTCGTCGTTGTGCTCGTCGCGCTCGGAGCGCAGATGCTCCTGCAAGCTTTCGGGATCCACTTGATGAAAGGTCCCCTATGAATTCCGCCAAGCCGCGACCTGTCCGGTTGGAATGGCTATTGGCAGCGGTGCTGCACCACGGTAGCTGGCTGGCATCCTCAGGCATCGTTTTCGGATTGGGGCTGGCGCTGATCGACTCAGGCGGGCCCCAACTGGCGATGCTACGCGATATGCGCATCGCCACCATCGGGATTGCTCTGTTCATCCTGCTGCCAGTTGTCCGCGTGATATTGATGCTCATCGTCTACCTTCGGGAGCACGATTATCCCTTGGGCGCCGCGGCGCTGCTGGTACTCACGATCATTTTGGTGGGATTCGCTGCGGGTTTGGCGGGAAGCAGACATCATGATGCACCACGCATCTCGGATGCACATGCGACGAGAAACGGTTCCGCCTTATTCGATCCGAGCGATATCGCGGGGTCACATTCCTTCCTCACGGCGACGCCGCATACGTTCGACCCGCAAGAGTCTTTTCCCGGCCAGGTTAAGGAGCATTAAAGATGAACACCATTTTGAGCCCTACTGCTGATCCCAAGGAATTCTTGCGCGACATCGCGGTCGACTTGCCCGGGCGGCTTCCGATTGCGCGCTGGGCCCCGATTCCGCTGCGGCTGATTGTTGGCTTTGGTTTCATGCAGCATGGTTTTGCCAAGCTGTCCAAGGGCCCCGACGCATTCGCCGCGATCCTGCACGCACTAGCTGTGCCTGCGCCACATTTCATGGCTTGGGTCACCATACTGACCGAACTGCTCGGCGGCTTAGCGATGCTTCTGGGTGCTTTCGTGTCGCTGATCAGTTTGCCGATGGCTGCGCTCTTGCTGGTTGCGATCTTTACCGTGCATCTGCCGTACGGGTTCAGCTCGATCAAGCTCATGGCCGTCACTCCTGCCGGTGCGCAGTTTGGGCCGCCAGGCTATGAATGCAACCTCTTGTATCTCGCATGCCTCGCAGCCGTTGTCCTGGGCGGTTCTGGACCACTGGCCATCGATGGCCTCATCGGAAAGCGGAAGCAAGCTCGGCGTGCGTAAGGGGCCTAAAATCTCTGAAACAGAAATAGCCGAGCATTTGCTTCAGAGGGTTCATACCCACTCTAAGTCTTGCAGTTGCTGATACAGGAATTTCTGTGAATCATCGCGGAACTCTTGGTATGTCGACTGGTGGCGCGCGGTGCTAGTTTTTGTTCAACCCTGCTTTTAGGTCTCAAATTAAAAAGAGGAGAACCGGATGCAGACGAAACTTCAGTCGAGAATTTTTGGTGCGGGCAAAATAACGCTGGCCGGCGCGGCGCTGGCGGGATTCTTACTATTCACAGGCGCGCCAACTTTGCGGGCCGACGATGATTGCCAGAAGCGTATTTCGAGAGCGGATCATCGTCTTCATGAAGCTATCGAGCATCATGGACGCGAGAGCCGCCAGGCCGATGACGCTCGCCACCATTTGCGGGAAGCGCGCGAGTACTGCTGGGAGCACAGTCATCGCTGGTGGGACGAAGATGGCCGTCGGTGGCGCTCCGACCGCGATTGGGATGACCATGACCACGATCGCGACCGCGACCGCGACCGTGACCGTGACCGTGACCGCCCGCCACGTTAACCACGGCTATCCTTCGCCTATCGTAAGTGTTTTCGAGGCGCAGTACAGTTGATACTGCGTCTCTTTTTCTTTATCGCTTAGTCCTGCGAATCTCTCCGTCGTCCTCGCTACGTTGCGGTTCCAGTTTTCCGCCTGCCCCGCGACATTTTTCCGACCTGCGGGTTTCTTCTGCAAGGACGCGAAAACCCCAACCAGCACCAGGGAGGCGCCCAAGGAGGATGTATGCAACTGCATACGTTTCTGAGGAAAGCTTCGTTCGGTAAGGCCCAATTTAGTGTGTTCAGTAAAACAGCACTCGCTACGGCGGCGCTAGGTGGTTTGCTTTTCTTCGCGGGCCCTCCGGGTGCGGAGGCTGCAGGTCGTGACGATTGCCAGCGGCGCATAGCGAAAACAGAACACGAGCTGGGTGAAGCCATAGAGGACCATGGCTACAACAGCCGTCAAGCCAATCACTGGCGTCACGAACGGCGCGAAGCGTACGAGCGGTGCTACGGCAGCAACGGATACTCCCGCGACGATAATGGGTATTACCGCGACGAGCGCGGTAATTACTATTACCGATACGATAGCGACCGTGACCGCCGGTATCGTGATTATGATCGGGAGCGACGCCGCCATCGCGATTGGGACGACGACGGGAAATAATTGCTTCCCTCTCTAGGGCGTTTCTCCAAGTGCAAATAAAAGAGGCCGGGCATAAAACCCGGCCTCTCTTTTCGGCCTCGACGTTTCGAACATATGTGTGACGCGACGCGCCTTTACGCGGCAGCTCGCTGCCAAAAACCCCAAACGGCGTAGCGTCGATCAGGCCGCTGGTTTATGCGCGACTTCCAGTTCGTCTGAGAAGACCGCTTCGAAGCGCCGGGTTTCGTCCTGGTCGTGCAACATTACAATGGGCACCACGCGCAAGGATTGCCCGCAAGCGCGGCAATTCGTTACCTCGCCTTGCAGGTCCTGCAAAAAACCATCCGTGAAATGATATTGCGTCCGCTCACGACGGGCATTTTTCTGTCCCCGTTTCCCGCAGTGGGGACAGACGTACTCGACCCTGTCCTCCTGGGGATCGCGGTCCAGAGCCGCCCAACCGGTGCGGCGTACGCCGACAACTTCCGGGTAATGCCGTTCCATTGGATTCGCCTCCTGTAGATCCACGTCCACAGGGAATGTGATGCGGCGCTGGGTGTTTTCGATACAACTCGGGCTAAGGCTCTTGTTTTCCGTAGTTTCCAAAGAAATCAGCGGCTTCGTCCGGGTCTTGCCCAAGACGGCCGCTGCGGGGCGTGGGGGCGGGCGTCAGAACTTGGTGGCGACAACGTTTTGGTTGCCGCTTAGTTCGATTACGAAAGCGCCAAAGAAGCCGTCGCTGTGCAGCAGAAATTCTGAGGAGAGGCCGTCATATTCGCTGATGACATGGGTGAATCCTCCACTCAGCGGATCCTTGTTCGGCGTGGGCAGCCAGTTCAGGACGGAGACTTCCAGGTCTTTCCAGGTTTTGCCTAGGTTGTCGGAGATGGAGCAGAAGCGGTCGACGCGCAGGTTCGCGCGGTCGTTGCGGCGGTCGTAATAACACACGGCCACTTCGGCATCGTTGTCCACCGCGATTGCCGGCAGGAACTGGTCGCGGCCGAGGCCGCGGAAATCCGTTGGAGTTGGGCTGATGGCGCCGAGGACCTTGAAGGAAGAGCCGAAGTTGGTTGATTTTGCGACGAAGACGTCGGCGTAGGCGTACATTCCGCTCGGGGCATTGCGGTCCGGCATGACGTGATTGCGGCCGTCGGGCCACGTGATGTACACGGTGCCGCGCGATGAATGGTTGGAGCGATCGACGGCGAGCTGCGGATAATCATTGGCTTGCAGCGGGCCATTCAGATAGACGCCGTCGCCGCCGGGCATGACATCCGAAACTTTAACCGGCTTACCGAAAGTCGCGGCGCCATCCAAGGAGCGCACGACATAAATCGCAGTCTTGCCGAAACTTGTTCCGGCCGGCAGAAGCGGAAACGATTCGTACGCTACATAAATTCTGCCCCCCGGGGCAACGACTACGCTGGAGCCAGTGTCCATCAGAATGTTCGGATTGTTGCAGTCCGAATTGATTGTCGTCGGAGCGCTCCACGTTCTTCCACTGTCCGTTGAGCGCACTATCTCGATATTCGTGCAGGCCAAGGCCGAGAGATGCGTATACGTCAAATACATGTGGTGGGGATCCGCCGGATCCACTGCCATGGACGGTTTGTCAGCTATTTCCGTGCTGCCATCCAGCGAGACGACTTGCTGCGGCTCGCTCCACGTCTTTCCGCCGTTGGTTGAAAATGAGATCGACGGACCTATCAGCGGGCTCATGCCGTCGGAGGCCAGGGTGTTCAAGATCGACGCGTATTGGAAATGCGTGGGGCTGGAGCAGGTGACGACGGGATCGCCAAGCAGCGCGTTGGCGTAAAAGGTTCCGGGCGTCAAAGCGCCCAAGTCCTTGAACGTTTTGCCTGTATCCGTCGAGTACGAAATTCCGTCAAGACTGTTGGGAACGCCAAATGCCAGCTTGGGATCGGTGCGAAGAAGTGCTCCGGTGTCTTCGTACCCAACCACAATGCTGTTGCCGCACCAAGCGCTCGAGGTTGTGTTCTGCGTGTAGCCTTCGCTCCTCGGGTCTAGCACTGGATTTGAGACGACGATTGCGTTGCCGGCGAAACTTGCGCCGCTTTCCCACGGCGTTTTCTGCGTTATGTCAGCGATGGGCTTAGTCGCGGTGCCGTTCACTGCGGTGTTGGCGTAGCGCAAGTAATTTTGCAGGCCGCTTGACAGATGCTTTCGTACTTCGGGTGAAAGCTGATTCGTGGCGTCGACGAATTTCTTTAGCGCGGCTTTCTGCGAGGCTGCCGAGGGTGCAACCTGCTGCTGACCCTGTTGCTGAGCGGGCGCGCCGGATGCGAAGAGAAGCGCGGCGGCGGCAAAGACACTTACACCTACACTGCGAAGACAGCACGTTCGGTTCATTGCAAGCTCCTTAGGAGGGGAGACTTCGCGGTGGCTACCCAAGGGCTCTAGCAGACGAACTGGGCGCGGGAAAGAGCAGGTGCGCTTTCCGGGCACCGGGAGCAGGAGGAGTTAAGCCTCTGGTGGTGAAAACACCCCGTAATCTCATCCTTGCGGCGTCCGCATCCTTTGGTGCTGCGGGTCGCAATGAGGATTAGGCACTCTAGCAAGGATCCGCCTAGTACTCGATAGGCTGAAATATGTAGGGAGCCGTAGGTGTTTGCTGTAGTGGCGGGCCGGTTCATTTTCTCGACAACGGTGGGACGCAAAAACCAGCTCGGTTGGAAAGCGCTGGGATAGTCTTGGAAGAGAGTATGGAGGATTGCGTCATGCGCTACGTTTTTAGCAGCGGGCGCGCCGGCTGGACAGGACCAAAGCGCTCTGATGCCGCAACAGCCGGCACTGCCTGCCACGGCGGAAGAAAACTGGGTGATGAAGCGCTACAAAATCGAGCACGCGACTTCCATTTACGAAACGTGGATGACAAAACGAAAGAAAATCGCGGAGCTGCCGGCGAGCACGATTGTGAGCGGTTTGCGCAAGCTGAGCGTGGTCTACGAGCCTGATGTGGTCACGATTACCGCGCCGATGCCGCAACTCGGGCTGAACGCGGACGACACGATCTTCCGTTATACCGTCGAGGGCGAAGGGTTCGCGGATTTTTGGATCAAAGGACGCTGGTACAAAGAGTTCGACGGCAGCTTTATCACCGAACAAGACGGCAATGGGTGCTCGAAGAACTGCAGCGGTAAAGTGACGAAAGTTGGGCGAAAAGAAGAATGGTCCAATGTGCGATTGCAGGACGGACGTGAGGGATGGTTCCGCGATTTCTGAGCCTGGAGGACGCCGCTACGTTGGCTTGACGAACTAAGACCCCTCGCTTTGCTCGGGAGCCGGCGCATCCCTGAAAAGCCGGCTTCGAGACTTTTTAGTCCGTCGAGCGAGGGTTCAGCGGCATCGAAAAGGTCGTCAGGGATGGAAATAGCTGTTTCATACCTTTGGTACAACCGGAAGCCGCACAAACCAGCGTTGCTTTTTTTCACGGGCGGATACTATCTACGCATCAGGAAGAAACGGGCAGCACGTCTGCACCCTCGGTAAAACTGCGAGCATGCAACAAGCCGCGCGCGGCGAGTAGTTCGGCGTTGAGCAGGGCAGCGCCGGCGGCGCCTCGCACCAGGTTGTGCGAGAGCAGCGTCAGCTTTATGTCGAGCAGCGAGCATTCGCGAACGCGGCCGACTACGGCGGCCATGCCGGCGCCGGCATTTACGTCGCGGCGTGGCTGCGGGCGATCCTGCTCTTCCAGCACGACAATGGGATTGCGCAGGGCAGAGGGCAGCGCGGCTAGTTCGGAGTTGACTGCGAACTCGCGCAAGGCCTCGCGGACTTCTTCCAGCGAAGCAATTTTCTTCAGGCTCAGGCTCACGCACTCCAAGTGGCCGTCGAGCACCGGCACGCGATTGCAGTGCGCGCTGATGCCCAGCCCGGCATCGACGAAACGCTCGCCATTCCACTTGCCAAGCAGCTTCTGCGGCTCGGACTCCATCTTTTCTTCTTCGCCGCTGATGAAAGGCACTACGTTTCCTTGGATGTCCAGCGAAGCGACGCCAGGATAACCAGCACCGGACATGGCCTGCAGGGTGACGACGAAAACCTTCTCCAGCCCAAACGCTTCGGCCAACGGCTTTAAAACTAAAACGAGGCCCGCGGTGGAACAGTTTGGATTGGTGACAATGAAGCCGCCGTCGTAGCCGCGATTTTTCTGTTGTAGCGGAATGGCTTCAAGATGCGCGGCATTCACTTCCGGAATCAGCAGCGGCACGTCGGAATCCATGCGGTGATTTCGAGAGTTGCTGACCACGGGATAGCCGGCGCTCGCGAAATCCTCTTCTGCGCCGCCCGCGACCGAAGAATCGAGTGCGGAAAAAACAAAGTCGCACTCCAGCGTAGGCGCGAGGCTTCTGACCACCAGGTCGCGGGCAGCAGCGGGAATCGGCGCGTCGAGATGCCAGCGAACGGCCTCCGCATACGTTTTCCCGGAAGAGCGCTCGGAGGCGGCTACTTCGGTCAGCTCGAACCAAGGATGATCCGCAAGCAAACTCACCAATCGCTGGCCGACCAGACCGGTCGCGCCGAGCACGCCGGCACGCAACTTTTTGTCAAAGCGAGGAGTTGGCGAGCTCATGCTGGCGCCTTGGCGAGCGAGTCAGAGGAATGCTGAGTGCCTGAGGGGCCGATGCGGGTGCCGCGCGCTTGCGGCTTAAACGTATTGCGCACCCAAACGGTCATTTCTGTTTCCTCCGCCAGCGGAAGGACATGGGGATGCAAAACCTTCGCTCCACTCAATGCCAACGCTTGCGCGTCTTCGTAACTGAGATCGTGCAAGAGCTGTGCCTGCGCGGACTCATTGGGGTTCGCGGTGTAGATTCCATCGACGTCCGTCCAAATCACAAGCTCGTCCGCATCAACCACGTGCGCGATGATTGCGCCGGAAAAGTCGGAGCTGTTGCGGCCGAGCGTCGTGATGCGTCCGTCTGGAGTGGCTCCAATGAAGCCGGTGACCACCGGCACGACCGCGTCTGCAAGCAACGGAATCAAGACGTGGCGGCCGCGCTGCCTGGTTTGCTCCAGATGCGGCTTGGCATCGCGAAATGTATCGCAAGTCACGACAAATTCCGAGGAGGAAACGGGAACGGCGGCAACGCCGGAGTGTTCGAGGGCGGCGGCGAACAGGCGTACGCTGAAGCGCTCCCCGTAAGATGCGAGGCGATCAAAGAGTTCGGCGGCAGCCGGTGCCGCTGCGCTATGTTTGGGGACGGAGGCTTCGTGGAGCAGATCGCGGCCCAGAGAGCTGAGGTCACGCGCGACACGATCCTGTTCGTCGGGATCGAGAGACAAGTCATTCAGAACATCGAGATGTGCACGCAAAATAGCTTCTGCTTCCGAGCGTGCGCGCTGGCTCTTGCCTTCACTAAGGGCTTGCGCGATTCCGAGCAGGCGATCCGTGATGCCCTTCATCGCCGAAACCACTACGACGACCTGCATCCGTTGCGCCGCGGGGCGGACGAGACTGGCTGCATGCAGCATGCGCTCGGCGCCCAGCAGGGAACTGCCGCCGAACTTGAAGGCGACCAGCGAATCGCAAGTTGCCGCGGTCGCATCCACCTCCGCGGTCGACACCGCGCACACACCCGCAACATCATCTACAGCGACTAAATCGTCTTCTGCGTTCTCCGGGATCATGACTGCCGCTCCTGTTGGTTCCGCGGGAGCGATTCTGGAGGGGGCTAAATTAAGAAACCCACCGCCAGGTTCGCTTCGGCGGTGGGTTGGAAACTTTTTTCTAGCTTTGCTAGGTGTTTCTCCACTCGCCGTTAGCGGTCTTAATCGACTTAGTCGTAGTCGAGGTAGTCGACATAGACTGAGTCGCGCTGGTAATTCGCTTAGCGGCGATGGTGGACAGATTCATACCGCCAACAGCTTAACACGGGACGATTCCGCGGAAAAGCGAATAAATCTCGGAGCGCCGGATCGATGTCTTTGATGATTAACCGAATGGTGCCAATTCAGGTATGCGCTACGTCGAACAGCAAGCTCGAGCAGGTCAGCCCGGATTCGGCTTTCTGCAGTTCGGAAATGTCGAGCGGCGCTACGTAGAAGCCGCGCGCTTCCAGTCGCGCATGTGTGCCCGGGAAAGAGGACGGAAAGATCACGGTGCCCCCGATCCACAGCGCGTTGGCCGCATGTGGCTCCTCCGGAGCGACATCGATCCATTCGAACCCGGAAAAAGGCTTCGTGTCGAACCAGGCGCGATTGGCGAGCAGCCTGTTGCGACCTATATAAGTAACCGCCGATTTCAGGTGCAGGCATCCAGTCACCGCAACACTGACGACTTCGTATCCATACGGCGCGAGTACGGACGCGAGCTGCCGGATGCCCTCAGCATTGGTACGGCTGGAGAGTCCGGCAAAAATCCGCCGGCCCACGCGGAGAACGTCGCCACCTTCGATTTGGCCGGGAATTTCTACGTTGGCAAGCTTGCGAAATTTCGCAAGGGCCTGCGCAATGGAAGCGGCCTCTGGCCGCCGCGATTCAGTTAGCTCGCAATTCACGATGCCGGGGCTGACGGCGCGAGTAATCGCGGTGAGCATGGGCGAAAAGTGTACACGAAAAGTTTCAAGCGAAGCACCGCGGCAGTCCCGCGAGCTTTGCGCTTGCGTGATATATTTCACCCGTTGAACGCGGAAGTGGTCTATCGCACCGCGCGAGGTTTTGTAACGATTGGAGGATGAAAGATGGCAGCATGGCGACGGGCGTCGAGCGCGCTCACCGCGATTTGTTTCTTGCTGAGCAGTGTCGTCGCGGGACACGCGGCAACATCCGACGAAAAGTCCGCCGCAGCCGTCGATGAAGTCTTCAGCGACCTGACGAAGCCAGGCTCTCCGGGCTGTGCGCTGGCCGTATATCGCGACGGCAAAATAATCTACGCCAAAGGGTATGGGCTCGCGAACATCGAAGAGAACGTCGCCATCACGCCGCAATCCGTCTTCGATATCGGCTCCACTTCGAAGCAATTCACGGCCGCGAGCATTCTGCTGCTGGCGAAACAGGGAAAACTTTCGGTCAACGATGATGTCCGCAAGTTCATTCCCGAATTGCCGAATTACGGGCAGAAGATCACTATCCTCCAGTTGCTAAATCACACCAGCGGCTTGCGCGATTACCTTACTTTATTTGAGCTCGCCGGAATCAACATTGACAGTGTGACGACTGATGGCGACGCCCTTGCGCTAATCACTCGTCAGAAGGCCCTCAACTTCGCTCCGGGTACTGACTGGCTGTATAGCAATAGCGGATTTTTCCTGCTCTCCGTGATTGTCCAACGCGCGAGCGGTAAAATGTTGCGCGAATTCGCGTCCGACAATATCTTTGCGCCGCTGGAGATGACACACACGCAATATCGCGATAACCACGCCGCGCTCATTGCCAATCGTGCCATGGCCTACGACGAACAAGAGAATAAGTCCGGTTACAAACTCAATGTCTCCTACTTCGAACAAACCGGCGATGGCGCCGTGCACACCTCCGTCGAAGACTTGCAGAAATGGGACGACAATTTTTACAGCCCGCGGGTCGGCGGCAAGGAATTCCTCGCCGAAATCCAGGAGCGCGGCAAGCTGAATAATGGCAACGTTCTTGAGTACGCCAAGGGTTTGTTTGTTCAGGATTACCGAGGACTGCACACGGTGAGCCACGGCGGCTCCTGGGGTGGATATCGCGCGGAGCTGCTGCGTTTTCCCGAACAGCATTTTTCCGTAGCGTGCCTTTGCAACATCGGAGACGCCGGGCCAAGCAGGCGCGCGCGCCAGGTGGCCGATATCTATCTCGGCAGCCTGATGAAGCCGCGCGAAAACAAATCCCAGGAGAGCGAGAACAAAGAAAAAAGCGAGGTCACTATCGGCGCAGATCAGCTAAGAAATTATTCCGGCGAGTACTGGAGCGAAGAGCTTGGGGTAATTTATCGCCTGGGCGTGACCGATGGGCGAATCAAGGTGTTGTCGGTGGCAGATGCGTCCGGCTCGCCACGTGTGAACAATTTTTCCGCGGATGCGCTACGCGCTGTCGGTTCGGACGAATTCGAAGCGGGAAAATCCGGCGTCACATTTCATTTTCAACGCAACGCCAAGCAAAGCGCCTCCGGATTCACGCTGGATGCCGGGCGCACCAAGGGAATCATTTTCCAGCGCAAGTAGGCGGATCCTCAGAGAAAAGAGAGGAAAATCTGAAACAACGAGCCGCCCGGCGCGGCCGAGAAATGGTAAATCCAGAGCTTGGTAATAGCCGCTCCCAGGAGCATTCCCCCGAGGATCAGCCCGATAATCCCGAATGTGATCCACACATCCGTCTTCGCCGAACTCGCGCTTTCCGGTCGCGGCTTTCCGTTTACCGTGATGGGCTGAGCTACAGGCGCTACGGCAACTGGCGTCTCAGCGAACTCCGGCTGAACAATCAAGCAATAGCCTTTGCGCGGAATGGTTTCAATATACAAGGGCTTCTCCGAAGAGTCTCCGAGCGCCTGTCGGAGTTTATTCACCGTCGTATTGACGTTAGCGTCGTAGTTGACGTGTGTATCCGCCGGCCACAAGCGCAGGCGCAGTTCGTCGCGCGTCACTACCTCGCCTTGCTTTTCGATAAGGGCGAGCAAAACTTGATACACCTTGCCTTGCAGCTTTAGCCGCACGCCATTCTTGCTCACTTCCTGGCGCTGCTGATCGATCTGAAAAGGTCCAAAGCGGATATAACGCGAGCTTAATGCGAGAGCACGACTGGGCCCTGCTGCCATCTCAGGCTCCAGTGTGGAGGTTAGATTCGGTCCCATACACCCCACCTTTACTGCAATAGACGTATGAAACGCTAAAGCGTTTTTCTGGAATACGAGAAAACGGAAGGGGAAGTTTCCCTTTTTATGTCAAGAATCGGTCGTATACAAATCCGCGAAGCAATATCGTGGAAACTGTATAACTTCGTAAGGCTCTATACACGCTTAACCCGAGAGAGTCTCTAAATTTCAGATTTATCACACGAGATGGTACCTCCAACTAGCTGAGAAAACAGCGCTTTACTGCTTCATGCGCTCCTGATTCAGAAATAAGACAGAAGTGTTTCTGCATGGACATCCGCTTGCCAATTTGGTTGTCACCGTTTGGTTCGGGTTAAAAAAAGCCTAGTCCGTTAGTGGGTGTGGAAGCAGGCCGGCCCGGCACAGCGAATCCTTCAAGGAGAGAACTATTTTATGCGCAGATCGATCCAGTTCGCGCTGTTAGTGTTGTCGTGCGTCCTCGCGGCAGCCGTAGCGCAAGCGCAGCGTCTCGACGGCACGCTCCGCGTTACGGTCACCGACAAAAGCGGTGCCAGCGTGGAAGACGCCCGAGTCACCGTTGCAAACGAGGCCACGAACGTATCCACTACCGCCAACGCCTCCAGCGCTGGAACGTATGTATTCCCGAATTTGCTGGTGGGCAGCTATAAAATTAGCATCGAGAAAGCCGGATTCAAGAAATCGGTCTCGACAGGGGTTGTCGTTGAATCCAACCAGACGGCGGAAGCCTCTGCCGTGTTGGAAATAGGCGACGTCTCCTCGGTTGTCGAAGTGTCCGCCGGAGCCGAACTGGTGAAGACGGAGTCTTCGGAACTCGGCGCTACCTTTAGCGGCAGGATCGTGAATGAGTTGCCGGTCAACACTTTGGGTGGTGACGTCAAGGAATTCGCCGTGTACGCCCCAGGCACGACGACCCAGCAGGGAGGAGTCCTGGGCTCGGGCGGCTCGATCGGCGGAAACCGCCCTCGCTTCAACGGTTTCTCGATCGACGGCGTCGACGATAACCGCCTCGACGTAAATGGCCCGACGCAACCTGTAATTCAGGAGTCCATCGCGGAATTTACGCTCTTAACAAATCAGTTCAGCGCCGAATACGGCCATTCCGCCGGCGGCCAATTCAACATCGTGACAAAGTCCGGGACCAACAATTGGCACGGAGGGGGTTGGTGGTACAACCGCAACCGCAATTACGACGCGCCCGATAATCAACAAAAGGATCTGCTTAAGGCCGGAACCATCACGGACTTGCCTCGCTTCGACTACAACCGCGCAGGCGCTGATGTCGGCGGGCCCATTCTCCGGAATAAACTTTTCGTTTATGGAGCTTATGAATTCCAGAACGAGGGGTTGGCATCACAAGGCGCATCTGTAACCATGCCGACTGCGGCAGGATTGGCGCAGTTGATGGCCCTGAACCCGGATTCGGCCGTGGCCGATGTTCTGAAGCAGTTCCCGCTTGCTCCCGCCTCCAATGGATTGGCTCATTGCTCTACGGGTGCGGGCGATAAGCAAGCTCCCCTGGCCTGTGTGAACGGCCAAGCCATTGACGTCGGTAATTTTTCGTCTCTGGCGCCTAATTTCACGAATCAGCACGATTTCGCGGTCAACACCGACCTCAATCTCGGCAAACACCAGCTACGCGGCCGATTCCTCTACGACCGATTCCGCGCACCGCTCGTGAACGCCATTCAGCCGCAATCGCAATTCACCGGCGTGCAGGGCAATGACGGCCGCAAGATCATCTTCACCGACGCGTGGAGCATCAGCAGCAACGTAATAAATGATTTCCGCGCTTCCTATTCGCGGCTCAACGGACCGAACATTGCGCCTCCCGCTGCATTCGCGAATTTCCCCAACGTGGAGATCGACGAATTCGGGAGTAACGTGGGGCCCCAAAGCCTCGCGCCCCAGAGTTACGTTCAGAACATCTATCAACTCGTTGACAACGTCAGCTATATCCGCGGAAAGCACACCTTTAAGTTTGGCGTTGAAGGCCGTGCTTACATCGCGCCCACGAATGACCTGCCACGCGCCCGTGGAGAGTGGGATTACGCGAGCCTCAACCAACTGTTCAATGATTTGGTGCCTACCGGCGGTAACGGGGCTCTTCGTGGCGCAGGAACTGGCGTCACGGCAGACAACTACCATGCCGCTTATTGGTTTGTTCAGGACGATTGGAAAGTCCTGCCGCATCTGACGCTGAATCTCGGACTGCGCTACGAATATGTGGGTGTCCCCCGTGACGAAGGCCTGCAGGCTCTTAACGCCATCGCCAGCGATCCCGCTCTTGGCATCATTTTCCGCAAGCCACGCGCAGACAAGAACAATTTCGGCCCGCACGTCGGTTTCGCGTGGGATCCGCGCGGCAATGGCCGTTGGTCTGTCCGCGGAGGCGCACAAATCGCCTATGACGTGGTCCCCAACAATTTTGCAATTAACAGTCTGCCCCCTCAGCTCCAGACAGAGCAGAATCCGGATATCACTTGCTCGCTCGGCAACGCGCCAGCTTGGTGTGCCAGCTTCCTGAATCCGGCTGACAAGACGGGTAAGGGATTCTTGGCCGGCGGCGGGCTGCTCCAGGTGAATGTTCCCCCAACTACGCAGGCCGAAGCGCGCGCGGTGACTGGAAGTCTCATTCCTGACCACGTCGCACCCAAAGTTATGACTTGGTCGCTAGGCGTGCAACACCAACTCCTCAAAGACTCGAGCATTGAAGTGCGTTACGTGGGTACGCGCAGCATGAGCCTCCCCGTCCAGCAACGGCTCAACTCTGCGTCAGCGTTTGACGCGCGCTTCCCCGGCGGCGGCATCACTCCGCTTCCGACGTTCCTGAATCCTTCGGACGTGCCCGGTGCAGTCACCGCGCCTGCAAGCACCCTGCAGGATTTCGACAACTTCAATCCCTTCCCGCTCGCGACGGCAAACCCTCCGTTTGGCGGGCTTCTCACGACTTTTCCCCCATCGGGTTCCGGCATTTATCACTCGGGCTCGGTGGACTTCATCCACCGATTCGCCAAGGGTTTGTACTTCCGGGCGAACTACACCTTTTCCAAGAACGTCGATAATTCCACGAACGAACTGTTCAGCAGCTTCGTAAATCCACGCCGCTCGCAGGACGGTTACGATTTCCCCAATGAGCGAGGCCGTTCGGCGCTCGATCTGCCGCAGAAGTTCGCCATGACTTGGGTCTACGATCTGCCGACGATCCAGAACGGACATGCATTCCTCCGGGCCGTCGCAAATGGTTGGGAGTGGAGCGGAACCTATCTGGCACAATCCGGCCAACCGGTTACCGCACTCTCCGGCGTGGACTCGAATGGCAACGGAGACGCTGCCGGCGACCGGACCGTCTTTAACCCGAACGGCGCCGGTTTGACCGGTTCAGCCGTAAACTTCATCTGCAATGATGGCGCAGGCGGAGCGACGAGGATCATTACGCAGGCTCAAGTTCCTGCCAGCGGCGTGATTCCCTGCGGCTCAGGCAATGATGCCAATATCGTCGGCTACGTTGCTGCCGACCCCAGCGCGCGGTTCGTGCAAGCGGGCGTGGGCGCTCTGGCCACAACGGGGCGCAATACGATCAGCTCGCCGGGGTTCAACATCTGGAACATGTCCGTGTTAAAGACAACAAGGTTCACGGAACGTGCCTCGCTTCAACTGCGCGCCTCGGCTTACGATGTCTTCAATCACCGCAATTTCAGCATAGGACTGCCAAGCAACAATGGCGCTTTGGATAGCAATACGAATGCTAATCCGCTCAATAGCGGATATATCTTCGTTACCGCCACTGGCTCATTTTTGAATCCGCACATATTCAGCGGTGGTAGCCGCACGATGGAGTTCGGCCTCAAACTCATCTGGTAAATAGGGCGTCAAACGCCTACTAAGCCAGCAGCCGGCGAGGGAAATCTTACGATTCCCTCGCCCTTCTTTTTGGGCAAGCGTCTAAGTGTGGAAAGCGGTGGTCTGGAGAGAGGGATGCACCATATTCGATTAGCTATGCTCGCGATTCTGATTGTCAGTTTCGCGGTAAAGGCTGCGGCGCAGCAGCCATCCTCCAGCGGTAGCCCGCTTGCCGCGGAAGCAGGCGCGGCCTATGACGCGAAGGACTGGGCCAAAGCCGCAAGGCTCTACGCGGAGGTGTCGCAGTCGCCGGATGCTCCGCCGCGCGTTTGGTTGCGGCTGGGAGCGGCTCTCCGCGAGTTGGGCAAATACCAGGACGCCCTGGCGGCTTATGAAAAGGCGAATGCAGCGGGCGCCGCCCTTTTCGGCGAGTACGGCGAAGCCGTGGTATACACCGCGATGAAGCAGCCGGATAAAGCGCTCGAGCACCTTGAGAAAGCCGTGCAACAAGGGTATGCGCAACCAGACGTGTTGAGCAGCGATCCTAATCTCGCCGCGCTCCGTAGTGATCCGCGCTTTGCAAAGGCTGTCGAGCAAGCCAAGAAAAACCAGCGCCCCTGCGCCTATAGCGCTGAAAACCGTCAATTTGATTTCTGGCTTGGCGAATGGGCCGTGACCACTACGCAAGGCGCCATTCCCGCTGGAGACAGCAAGATCGAACTAATCCTTGAGGACTGCGTGGTGCAAGAGAACTGGAAAAGCCTGAGCAGTCCGTACTCCGGGAAAAGCTACAACATCTACAATCAGGCGCAGAAACGCTGGGAGCAATACTGGGTCGACAACGTCGGCGGCAACATCTTTTTCTATGGCGGGCTCAAAGACGGCGTGATGGATTACTACACAGACGAAATTCCGCAAACCGGCGGCCCGTTTCTCAAGCGCCATCTTCAATTCATTCCTATCGGTCCTGACAAGGTGCGCCAATTCAGCCGCGGTTCCACCGATGGCGGCAAGACGTGGAGCGTCGAATACGACTTCACTTACACCCGCAAAAAATAGCCCCGTCGGATTTATCGCTTACAGTACCGCTCACGTTCGCACTATGGAGTTTGTTCAGCTGCCGCAATTCGGGCAACGCGCTGCTCTCTTCTACGGCTTCCTCCCGTCAAAAGAGCAGCCCTGTAGGGCTTTACGTGTATCGCTTCGCGGGCCGCTCTGGCGTTAACTGGTCATACGTTTCCCGCCCACCGAGGTTTACACATGCAGATTTCAGCGTCCCGCGTGGGGATTTGCGCGATCTGTCTTTTTTTCTTGCTCACCTACAACGCTCAAAGCATTGCGGCGCAATCCGCGCCAACCTGCGGCGGCTCCCAGGAGGCTGCGGCACCTCTACCCAACGATCAAACGCCTGAATCCACAACAGCGCCTGCACCTGAGGCTTCCGCGAAGCCCACGCACACGCTCTCCTTACGCGATCGAGCTTGGGAGATTCTTCACGCGGGGCTCGCCTTCGAGGGCACGGAAAAGCGCGTGAAAGCGATAACCGCCCTCGGTTTGATGAAGGGCAACTCGGAAGCGGAGAAATTGGCAACGGACGCGCTGAAGGATAGTAAGGGAGATGTACGTGCGGCAGCGGCCACCGCGCTCGGAACGATGCAAGCAAGGCGAGCCAAACCTGCTCTCGAAGCCGCGCTCGATGACAATGAGCCCGCCGTAGTGCTCGCCGCCGCAAATTCCTTGCTGCTGCTCAAAGATACAAATTTTGCGTACGACGTTTATTACGGCGTCTTGACCGGAACGATGCGCACCAACAACGGCGTGGTCAAAGAGCAGATAAAGGAGCAGATGAAAATCTTGCACGACAAGAAGAAAATCGCGGAACTGGGGCTCGAGCAGGGCGTGGGTTTCATCCCGTATGGCGGCCTCGGTTACGGCGTGGTGAAAACCTTGGTCAAGAATGACAATTCTCCGGTCCGCGCTGCCGCAGCGAAAAAGCTGGCCCACGATCCGGATCCGGTAACCGCAAAAGCCCTCGTCGACGCCACGCAAGACAAGAATTGGCTCGTGCGCGTGGCCGCATTGGAAGCCATCGCGGAACGCGGCGACCGTTCGCTTATCTCCAAAGTCGCACCGTCGCTCGACGACGACAAAGATGACGTACGCTACACCGGGGCAGCTTGCATTGCGCGGCTAAGCGCAATGCCAGCCAAGCGTCGCATCTCGGACACTTCCGTGGCGTCAGCAGCCGTCCCCAATTAGCGCAGCGAGGGCCTTATTATTGCTTCGCGGTTTGCGTAGACCCTTTTGGCAGAACGGAAATCTCCACGCTGGAAGGAAAACGCATTGAACGATACACGCGCTGTGTCGCTTTCTGAAAATCACTTTCTTTTGCTTCAAAAATGTTGGGAACGAATTTCTGCGGGTTCCGGTCGTATAGCGGAAACCACGTGCTCTGCACCTGCACCATAATGCGGTGCCCCTTTTTGAAGACGTGATTCGCCGTGTGCAAATCGATCGTAAACGGCGTCACAGCGTTCGGCGTGATCGGTTCGGGTTTCTCAAACGAATTCCGGAAGCGCCCGCGAAAAATCTCGTCAGCGATCATCAACTCATACCCGGACAGCTTCCAGTCCTGCGAAAACTTCTGCGGATACACATCGATCAGCTTCACCACCCAGTCGCTATCGCTTCCCGTCGTCGACGCAAAAAGCTTCGCGGTCACCTGCCCTGCCAACGTAACGTCGTCGGCCAGTTCGTCCGTTTGCCACGTCAGCACGTCCGGCCGCTCATCCACAAATCGTTGATCCTGCACCAGCCACGTGTACCAGCTGCCCGGATGATCTTCGGGGTAGGTCATGTCCACCGGGCGATGCCGGTAAGGAACCGGGTGCGCCGGATCGCTCTCGTACGAATCAAAAGCGTCTGCCGCGCTCGATTCAGGCGCTTCGAAAGAGAGCTTGCCGTCCTCGTGAAAATACAAATTGCGCGTTTTCGCCTGTCGCGGCGGCCAAGCGTCGAACGAGGTCCATGTATCGCTGCCCGTCTGAAACAGGAGCGCTTCCTTCAGCGGCAACTTTCCTTTGTCTTTCAGCCAGTAGGCGAACCACGGCGCCTCGATCTTTTGCCGAAAGTAAACCGATGTGTCGCTGCCGAACGGAATCTCTCCGAGCGATTTTCCCGGTCCATGTCCCCAACCGCCATGATTCCAGGGCCCCGCGGTCAGAAAGTTAAGATTTCGGCTGTCCACTTTCTCCAGCCGCTCATATGTCGCCACCGGCCCGTAGAAATCTTCCTGGTCCCACCAGCCGGCCACATTCAAATTCGGCACGCTTGGCTGCTTCAGTCCGTAGGCAATCGCATGTCGCTTCCAGAATTCGTCGTAATTCGGATGCGTGGAAAATTCGTTCCAGCTCGGGATCTTCCCGTGAAAATATTTTACGTTAGCGTTCGCAAGAGGCCCCAGCCGCAGGAAAAAGTCGTAAAGATCAAAGCGATCGAACGGAAAAGAGTAATTCTCCGCGGAAGTCTCCAGCAGCGGCGCGTATTCAAACGCGTAGCTCAGCCGAAACGCCCCGTTGTGAAAAAAATCGTCACCCAGCCACGTATCGGCCATGCATGCCTGCTCCGAAGCGGCCTTCAGTGCCGGATGCGGGTTGATCATCCCCATAGCCACCAGAAATCCATCGTACGAAGTCCCGTCCAGCCCGACGCGCCCGTTGTTATGCGAAACATTCTTTATCAGCCAATCGATGGTGTCGTACGTGTCCGTGCTTTCGTCGACCCCTTTCGCGTCCTTGGCGTCATGGATTGGCCGCAACATCACGAATTTGCCCTCCGAGCCGTATCGCCCGCGAATATCCTGAAACACAAAGATGTA
>WNFS01001222.1_pt1 | contig 25515 bp, 29 predicted proteins | sample 5400141 | NCBI WGS metagenome assembly WNFS01 (sample SAMN13153358, study PRJNA577476) | soil metagenome | isolation source: 60 cm saprolite under Madrone tree | place: USA:California | collected 2016-06-14
ACGCTGGGCGCCGAGGGGCGGGCGGCGCTGGAGCGGCTGTTCACGAAGGCCCAGCAGCAACGCCTCATCGCCGCCGTTCCCCCGCTCGACGCGATCTGACCTCGCCGATTACCAGGCCTTGACGATCTCGTAGGTGGTGGTGCGCTGGACCGGCGCGAAGCCGGCCTCGCGGATCAGCGCCGTGATGTCCTCGACGGTGATCGTGTTCACGTAGTCGGCGGCCTTGTGCACGTTCTCCTCGAACAGCGTCCCACCCCAGTCGTCGGCGCCGAAGTGGAGCGCGATCTGGCCGGCGCGCTTGCCCTCCGAGAACCACGACGCCTGGATGTGCTCGAAGTTGTCTAGATAGAGACGCGAGGCCGCCAGCATTCGAAGGTACGCGTTGGGGCCCTTGTAATGCTTGATCCACTTCTCGAGCAGCGTGTTGCCGGGCTTGAACGACCACGGCACGAACGCCGTGAAGCCACCGTGCGCGTCCTGTAATTCGCGGATCGCCTCCCAGTGATCGACCACGTCGTCCGGGGTTTCCACGTGGCCGTACATCATCGTGGCCGTGGACTTGAAACCCCGCCGGTGCGCGTCGCGGTGGACGTCGAGCCAGGCGGCCGGGCCGCCCTTCTTGGGCTCGATGCGCGTGCGCACGCGCTCGGACAATATCTCGGCGCCCCCGCCGGGAATCGTCCGCTGTCCCGCCTCCCACAGGCGATCGAGGACGTCGCCGATCGTAAGATGGCTCACCATGGCCATCGTCTGGATCTCCGACGCGGTGAAGAAGTGTGGGGTGACCTGAGGAAACCGCCGGCGCGTCTCCGTGACGAGGTCCAGATAGTACTGAAGCGGTAGGGCCGGGTTGTGGCCGCCCTGGAGCAGCACCGTCGTCGCGCCCTTGGACGCCGCGAACTCGATCTTGGCCAGCACTTCGTCCACCGTGAGCGTCCACGCCTCGGGATCGCCCGGCTTCCGATAGAAGGCGCAGAACTGGCAGTCGGTGATGCAGACGTTCGTGTAGTTGGGGTTCGAGTCGATGACGAACGTCACGCGCTTGTCGGGGACGCGCGCGAACCGAACCTCCTGGGCGAGAGCCCCCAGCTCGAGGAGCCCGGCCTCGGCGAGGAGGAACCGGCCCTCGTCGCGATCGAGTCGCTTTCCGTTGCGCGCCTTGTCGGCGATGCGATCGAGCACTAGTTCCACACCTGCACGACGTTGTAGAGCGCGTCGCGCTCGACGGCGATCTTGCCGGCATCGTGGATCATCCGTAAGAGCTGCTCGCGGGCGACGCCCGCCGGCGTCTCGGCGCCCGAGAGGTGCTGGATGCGCTCGTCCTCCAGCGTGCCGTTGACGTCGTCGGCGCCGAAGTTGAGCGCGATGGACGCCGTCTCCTCGCCCAGGGTCACCCAGTACGCTTCGACGTGGGGGAAGTTGTCGAGCATCAGCCGGGACGTGGCGATCGTCTTGAGGCTATCGGCGGGCGGCGTCTGTCGGGGCACGAGCTTCGTCGTCGCCACCTGGTAGGCGAGGGGGACGAAGGTGAGGAACCCACCAGAGGCGTCCTGCTGCTCGCGCAGCCTCACCAGGTGATCGACGCGCTCGGCCAGCGTCTCCACGTGGCCGTACAGCATCGTCGCGTTGGTGGGAATGCCGAGGGCGTGGGCGATACCGTGGATCTCGCACCAGCGCTCGGGATCGGCCTTGCCGGTGTACTTGAGGAGGCGGGCCAGCCGGGACGAGAAGATCTCGGCGCCTCCGCCTGGCATCGAGCGCAGGCCGACGGCCTTGAGACGGGCCAGCGCCTCCTTGGGCTCGATCTTCCAGCGCCGCCAGAAGTAGTCGATCTCGGCGGCGGTGAACGCCTTGATCTGGACTTCGGGATGCGCGTGGTGGATCGCCTCGATCATCCGCTCGTAGTACTCGAACGGCCACTCGGGATGGTGACCGCCCACGATGTGCACCTCGCGCACGCCGTCCTTGACCATCGCGACCATGTCCTCGATGGAGTGCTCGTAGGCGCCGGCTTCGCCCTTCTTGCGCGCGAAGCCGCAGAACGTGCACGAGAGCACGCAGAGGTTGGTCGGAGTCACGTGGCGGTTGATGACGAAGTAGACGCGATCGGCCTCGCGACGGCGCTTGGCGTGATCGGCCATGCGCCCGACGCCGAGGAGATCCTCGGTCTCGAGCAAGGTCAGGCCCTCGGCGGCGGTGAGCCGCGCACCCGCCTGAACTTTGTCCCAGATCGGCGTCAGCCGCCCGTCGGAAAATCGCACTGGCTGTGTCCTCCTCGCTTCCGGTCCGGGCCGCCTTCGGCACGGCCGGTCTGCATGCTAAAGGTGCGTCAGGATGAGTGTCAAGATTTCGCGCGGTGGTATCCTGATTTCTGTTTCCGGACGATCAGAAAGGAGAAGCGCTCGATGCACACTCGTCGCAGTTTCCTCAAGGGCGCGGTCGCTGCGACGGCCGCGGTGGCCGCCGGCCCCACGATCCTGGTGCGCGATGCCCGGGCAGCCGGACAGCTGAAAATCTTACAGTGGAGTCACTTCGTCCCCGCCTACGACAAGTGGTTCGATCCGTGGGCCAAGGAGTGGGGCAGCAAGCACGGAGTGGACGTCACCGTGGACCACGTCGGGTTCGCCGACGTCGTTCCGCGCGCGACCGCGGAAGTCGCCGCCCAGTCCGGTCACGACATCCACATGTTCCTCGGGCTGGCCAGCGCCTTCGAGGAGCACGTGATCGACCTCGCCGACGTCGTGACGAGCCTCGAGAAGAAATACGGCAAGCCGGTGGAGTTGGCGCGTCGCTCGACCTACAACCCGTTCACCAAAAAGCAGTTCGCGCTCTCCGACATGTGGGTGCCCGATCCCGGCAACTACCACAAGGAAGTGTGGACGAAGATCGGGATGCCGAACGGCCCGGTGACGTATGACGACCTCGTGAAGGCGGCGCCGGAGATCAAGAAGGTCGCCCCCCAGATGCAGATCCCGATCGGTGTCGGCCTCTCCCAGGACATCGACTCCAACATGGCCGTGCGCAACATCCTCTGGTGCCATGGCGGCTCCATCCAGGACAAGGATGGCAACGTGGTCCTCAACTCTCCCGAGACGTTGCGCGCGCTCGAGTACACCAAGAAACTCTACTCGGTCGGCATGACCCAGGCCGTGCTGTCGTGGAACGCCGCCTCCAACAACCAGGCGTTCAACGCCCAGGAGACGGCGTACATCCTCAACTCGATCTCCGCCTATCGCACGGCCCAGGACAACAAGCTGCCCGTGCTGGAGAACTACTTCTTCACGCCAGCGCTCAAGGGCCCGACCGGCATTCAGCTCGCCTCCGAGCACGTGATGTCCGGTTACGTCGTGTGGAAGTTCTCGAAGAACCAGGACGTGGCCAAGGAGTTCCTGGTCGCGCTGGTCGATGCCTCCCGTGACTCGATGCTCGGCTCGAAGCTCTACAACTTCCCGTCCTTCTACGGCGCGGCCGCCGATCCCGGCACGCCGCTCGCCAGGAAGCAGGAATCGGGCGCGGCCTGGATCACCGCCCAGTGCAACAAGGATCCGTTCGGCTCTGCCCCGGCCGACAAGCTCGCGCTGCTCGCCAAATCGCTGCCGTGGTCGACGAACCTCGGGTATCCCGGCTACGCCAACCCGGCCGAGGGCGAGATGTTCGACACGTACGTGATCACCGACATGTTCGCCAAAGCGGCCACCGGCGCCATGGCGCCGAAGGACGCGATGCTGGAGGCCAACACACGAGCTCGCCAGATCTTCGACAAGTGGCGGGCGAAGAAGATGGTGGGTGGCGGCGGCAAAGACAAGTAGTGGACCGGACCGCCGGGCTGTCCATGGCCGTGCCGGCCGCGCGGCGACGCCGGGGTCTCCGGCGCGCCGAGCGGCTGCTCGGCGTCGTCATGCTGGCCCCGGCGCTCCTGTACATCGTCCTGCTGGTGGCGGTGCCCTTCCTGCTCGCCGTGTTTCTATCGCTCACGAACTCGTCGGCGGGCAGCCTGGAGTTCTCGTTCGTCGGCCTCCAGAATTTCAAGAACGTGATGGCGAGCCCGGTCTTCCAGCGGGCGCTGCGCAACACGTTCACGTTCACGCTCATCTCTCAGGTGACCGTGATCCTTCTCGGCAACGTGCTGGCCCGCGCGCTGCTCAAGCGCTTTCGCGGCAAGTCGCTGGCGCGCTTCCTGATCCTGATGCCGTGGGCGGCGCCGATCTCGCTGGCCACGCTGGGCTGGCTGTGGATCTTCGATTCCACCTTCAGCGTCATCAACTGGCTGCTGAAGGTGGCCGGCTGGCTCGGCCCCGGTCAGTGGTACTACTGGCTCGGCGATCCCACGCTCGGCATGGTGGCGATCATCACCGTCCACGTGTGGCGCATGCTGCCGTTCTCGACCGTCATTCTGCTGGCCGGGCTCACGTCGATTCCCAACGAAGTCCACGAGGCGGCCGACCTCGACGGCGCCGGCCCTCTCGGCAAGACGATCTGGATCACCATCCCCATGATGCTGCCGATCCTCACGGTCGCGCTACTCTTCGGCGTCGTCTTCACCTTCACCGACATGAGCGTGGTCTACCTGCTGACCCGGGGCGGCCCCTACAACTCGACCCACGTGCTGGCCAGCCTCGCCTTCCAGGACGGCGTGCTCGGAGGTGACGTGGGCCGGGGCGCCTCGGTGGCCATCTTCCTGCTGCCCGTGCTGGTGATCCTCGCGGTCACGATGCTGCGCGTGTCGCGGCGCGCCGAGGTGGCGTGATGGCGGCGCGGCGGGGACGACGACTGGCGGCGACGCTGGGCCACCGCGTGCTCATCCTCTTCTTCGTCGTGTTCGCGGTGTTTCCCTTCTACTGGATGGTGGTGACCACGTTCAAGCAGAACGCCGACCTCTACGTGGGCGCCTCCAATACCGCCCACAACCCGTTCCTCTTCAACCGCCCGCCGACGCTCGAGCACCTGGCCACGCTCTTCGGCCAGACCCTCTACCCGACCTGGCTCTTCAACACGCTGTTCGTCGGTCTCATCGTCGTCGGGATCACGCTCGTGCTGGCAGTACCCGGGGGCTACAGCCTGGCGCGGCTCACGGGGGCGTGGGGCGAGCGGTTGAGCATCGGGATCTTCCTGACGTACCTGGTGCCGTCCACGCTCCTCTTCATCCCGTTTTCGCGCCTGATCGCGATGCTCGGGCTGCAGAACAGCACGTGGTCGCTGGTCCTGATCTACCCGACGTTCACGGTGCCCTTCTGCACCTGGCTCCTCATGGGATTCTTCAAATCGTTGCCCAAGGAAGTGGAGGAGTCGGCCATGGTCGACGGCTGTGGCCGGATCGGCGCCATCTGGCGCATGGTGCTCCCACTGTCCATTCCCGGTCTGCTGACGGTGGTGATTTTCGCACTGACGCTGGTCATCCAGGAGTTCGTGTACAGCCTCACGTTCATCTCGTCGGTCGAGAAGATGACGGTGAGCGTGGGCGTGCCCGTCGCGCTCATCCGGGGTGACGTCTACTACTGGGGCTCGCTGATGGCGGCGTGCCTGCTGACCAGCCTTCCCATCGCCGTCGTCTACAACTTCTTCCTCGACCGGTTTATCGCGGGGCTCACGGTCGGCGCCGTGAAATAGGCCGGGGCCCTCCGAGACCGAGTGATAGGCTCGGCTCGCCGCCTCGACGGCGTCTCACCTCGCACTGCCACGCGGGGCTCACGGTCGGGGCCGTGAAGTAGCGGGGTCTTCCGAGGCCGCGGAGCGGGCGTGAGGGGGCATGCTATCCTACGCGGACATGACGCCGAGCGGCCGGCGCTACTTCGAGGAGATCGAGGTCGGTGAGGAGTTCGAGTCGCCCGGGCGAACGGTGACCGAGACCGACATCGTCCTCTTCGCCGGGCTGTCCGGCGACTACAACGTCCTCCACACCGACGCCGAGTTCATGAAGAAGTCGATCTTCGGCGAGCGCATCGCCCACGGCCTCCTCGGCCTCGCCATCCAGTCCGGACTCTTCTATCGGACGGGACGCGTCTTCGCCACGCTCGCTTTCGTCGGCCTCAAGTGGAAGTTCAAGGGCCCGATCAAGATCGGCGACACGATCCGCCTGCGCACGCGGGTCGCAAGCAAGCGCGAAACGGCGAAGGCCGATCGCGGCCTGGTCGTCGTCGAGCGCACGGTGGTGAACCAGCGCGACGAAGTCGTTCAGGAGGGCGAGACCGAACTGCTGGTGGAGCGACGCCCGGCATGACGGTGGCCGCCAGCCACACGTTCTTCGAGGACACCAAGCTCAACGATCTCGTGACGAGCCCCGCCATGACGCTGACCGAGGCCCACCTGTCGCTGTACAGCGGTGTCACCGGCGACTTGGCGATCGAAGCGGGCGCGGTCGCGGAACTGCTGCCGCTCTGCCTGAGCATCGGCCTGGGCTGGCGAGTGCCGCAACCGCCCCTCGCGGTCCTCGCCTTCATGTCGATGGACTACCAGATCGTCCGCCCCCTCCGCGTCGGCGAGACGGTCTACGGTACGTCGCGCGTCGTCAGCCGGCGGACGATGCGCGAGGGCGGCATCGTCATCGAGGACCACGAGATCATCGACCAGCGGGGCGAGGTCGCGCAGCGCGGCCGCTTCACCTTCCTGGTGGCAAGGAGACCAGCATGACCTTCGATCCCCGGCACAAGAGCCGCGTCCTCCTCGACGGCGCCGATCGCGCCGCCGCGCGCTCCTACTTCCGCGCCGTCGGCTTCACCGACGAGGATCTCCGGAAGCCGCTCGTCGGCGTGGCCCACTGCTGGATCGAGCTGACGCCGTGCAACGCGAACCACCGCAAGCTGGCCGAGAAGATCAAGGAAGGGATCCGCGCCGCCGGCGGCACGCCGATCGAGTTCAACACGATCTCGGTGACCGACGGCATCGCCATGGGCACCGAGGGCATGAAGGCCTCGCTCATCAGCCGGGACTGGATCGCCGACTCCGTCGAGCTGGTCGTGCGTGGCCACCTCTTCGACGCGTTCGTGGGCATCTCGGGCTGCGATAAGACGATTCCGGCCATGGTGATGGCGATGGCGCGGCTCAACCTGCCGAGCGTCATGCTCTACGGCGGCTCCATCATGTACGGCGAGTATCACGGCCGGCGGCTCACCGTGCAGGACGTCTTCGAGGCCATCGGCGCGTGCAACGCCGGAAAGATCGGCCCCGACGAGCTCCACGCCATCGAGTGCGCGGCCTGTCCGGGCGAGGGCGCCTGCGGCGGACAGTTCACCGCCAACACGATGGCCACCGCGTTCGAGATGCTCGGCGTCTCGCCGATGGGCTTCAACGACGTGCCCGCGGCCGACGCTCAAAAAGCGGAGATCGCGTTCCAGACCGGCCGCATGGTGATGGATCTGCTCGGCAAGGGGATGCTCCCGCGCCAGATCATCACCAAGAAGTCGCTGCACAACGCGATCGCCGGCGTGATGGCGACCGGCGGCTCCACCAACGCCGTCCTCCACCTGCTCGCCGTCGCCAAGGAAGCCGGTGTCCAGCTCGACATCGACGAGTTCGACCGGATCTCGCGCCGGACGCCACTCTTGGCCGACATGAAGCCGTGGGGCAGCTATACGGCGCCCGAGATGCACGAAGCGGGCGGCATGCCCGTCGTGGCCAAGCGACTGCTCGAGGCGGGGCTGCTCAACGAGAAGGAGATGACCGTCAGCGGCAAGACGATCGGCGAGGCCGCCCGCGCCGCGCGCGAAGCGCCGGGTCAGAAGGTGATCCGCCCGCTCTCCAACCCGCTCGCTCGCCATGGTGGCCTGGCTATCCTCAAGGGCAACCTCGCGCCCGATGGTTGCGTGGCCAAGCTCGCCGGCCACAGCGATGACACCTTCCGCGGCCGCGCCCGCGTGTTCAATCGCGAAGAGGATGCGTTCCTGGCCATCAAGGCCGGGAAGATCAAGGCGGGCGACTTCATCGTCATCCGGTACGAAGGCCCGCGGGGCGGGCCCGGAATGCGCGAGATGCTCCACGTCACCGGCGCGCTGCAAGGCGCCGGCCTCGGCCCCACCGTCGCGCTGATGACCGACGGCCGCTTCTCGGGCGCGAGCCACGGCCTCATGGTGGGTCACGTGGCGCCGGAGGCCGCGGTCGGTGGGCCAATCGCCGCCGTCAAGGACGGGGACACCATCGTCCTCGACGTCAAGAAGCGCTGCCTCGACGTCGAGCTGTCGGCGGCGGAGCTCAAGAAGCGCCTCAAGGCCGCCAAGCCGCCGAAGCCGCGCTACACGTGGGGTGCGCTCGCGAAATACGCGCGTCTGGTGTCGTCGGCGTCGGACGGTGCCGTGACCGGCTGAGCCGGCGCGCCCGTGGCGCGACTGCTCGTGATCTGCGTCGGGGGCGCGGTCGGAACGGGTCTCCGCTACCTCACGACCGTGCTCGCCATCCGCTGGCTCGGCGCCGAATTCCCGTACGGCACGCTGATCGTGAACCTCGTCGGCTCGTTCCTGATCGGCCTGATCCAGCAGATCGGCATGGAGTCGCTGATGCTGTCCGACGATGTCCGCCTCTTCCTGACGACCGGCGTGATGGGCGGCCTCACCACCTACTCGGCGTTCAGCTACGAGACCGTGAGGCTGTTCGAGTCCGGGGCCTGGACGGAGGCGTCGATCAACGTGGTGCTGACGACGGTGGCGTGCTTGATCCTCTGCTTCACGGGCATGCTGGTCGGACGAACGCTCGTTGCCGCCCGGCCGTGAGGCTCAGCCGGCGGCGACGGCCTTCCGGACCTCGGCGAGCCGCGCCAGCGAGCCGATGATCTTCGCCTGGTCGTCGACGAGATGGCGGACGATGACGTCGGTGTAGCCCATGGCGCCGAGCCGTCTGAACTTCTCCGTCACCGTTGGAACGTCGCCCCACACGAGGGCGCTCGGCTCGATCCCACGGTAGCCCCGGTCCACCACGGCGCGCGCGGTCTTCTCGGCTTCCTTCGCCGATTCGCCCACGTAGATGTCGCGACGGATCGCGATGGCCGTCGGCGTGCGCTTGTGCGTTGCGCAGCGCGCGCGATAGTAATCGATCGCCGTCTTCGCCTGCTCGAACGTCGGCTCGGGAGAGACCAGCCAGCCCTCGGCGAGACGGGCGGCCCGGTCGATGGCCGGCTCCGCGGTACCGGCGATCCACACCTCGACCGGCTCGGCGGGCCGCAGCGCCAGCCGCGCGTTCTCGAGATGGAAGCGATGATCGCTGCTCACGACCTCGCCGGCGAGCAAACGCCGGATGATGCCGAGCGACTCCTCGAACGCCGACGGCCGCTGCTTGATGTTGGCGCCCATGGCGAGGAATTGCGCCTCGTCGTAGCCCAGGCCGGCCTGCATGATGAAGCGGCCGCGCGCGATGGCGGCGAGCGTGCCGATCTGCTCGGCGACCAGCACCGGGTTCCACAGCGGGAGCAGGAACAGGCACCCGGCGGGCTTGTCGCCCCACTCCGCCAGCAGACGGCCCATGATCGGGACGTTCTGGTAGTACGGCCCCGGTGTCGCGTGGTGATCGCCGACGAAGAGCGAATCGAGCCCGGCACGCTGCGCGGCGGCCGTGCGCTCGACCAGGAAGCGCGCGGTCTCGCGCGGGTCGCGAACCTTGTGGGCGCTGGTCAGCGAGATGCCGACGCGCATCACGCGGGCCGAAAGCGGTGGCTGCCGTTCTCGCGCGCGACGTAGCCAGGACGCGGGAAGTGGGCGGCGAGGACGAGGATACCGGTGTCGGCATGCCGCTCGATGAAGGCCCGGCGCGTCCGCGCGGCGTGCTGGCCGTCGTAACAGAAGCGGCTCGACCACTGCGGCTCGGCGACCTGCACCACCCGGTGCATCAGATCGCCGGAGAAGACGGCCTCCCCGGCCTTCGTCCTGAGCCGGACGCAGACGTGACCCGGGGTATGGCCCGGCGAGGGCTCGAAGCTGAGCCACGGGTCGATCGTGTGGCTGGAGTCGACCAGCGTGGCTCGCCCGGCCTCGACGATGGGCACCACGCTGTCGGCGATGCACTCGTCCTTTTCGTGGCGCCAGTACTCCCACTCCTCGCCTGGGATCACGTACGTCGCCCGCGGAAAGGTCGGCACCCAGCGGCCGTCGACCCATCGCGTGTTCCAGCCGACGTGATCCACGTGCAGATGCGTGCACACCACGACGTCCACGTCGTCCGGAGTGACGCCGGCGACGGCGAGGTCGTCGAGGAACGTGCCACGGCGCATGTGCCAGAGCGCCGAGCCCTCGCGGTTCTTGTCGTTGCCGATGCAGGTGTCGATGAGGACGGTCGTCCGGGGCGTCTTGACGACGAAGGACTGGATGCGCGAGCCGAGGTCGTTCGTGCCTTCGTCCCAGAAGTGGGGCCGCAGCCAGCGATGATGGCGGGCCACGGCATCCGCGGTCGAATCGGGAAGCATCGACGTCGTGGCGAACGACGAGCGGGGGATCTCGACGACCGGGCGCACACTGACGTCTCCCAACGTGATCGGAGGCATGACGCTCATGGCCGGTCAAGATACCATTGAATGCGTGACGGGTGCCGCGGCGAAGACGAGCGGGATCAGTTCCACCTTTCTCGGGCTGCTGGGCACCGAGCCGCTCGCCGGGTCGGGCGTGCTCGACGTCGGTACGGGATGGGGAAGGCTGGCGCTCGAGCTCGCGCCGCGCTGTCGCCGCGTCGTCGGGATCGACCGAGAGGTTGCGCTGATCGAGGACGCGCGCCGACGGGCGGCCGCGGCCGGGGTCGCCAACGCCGAGTTCGTCGTGGCCGATGCCGAGGCTGGCGAGTATCACGCCTTCACACCCGACGTGGTCGTCGCCCATCTGTGCATGTCGGACGCGATCGTCGAGCGGGCTGGCCGGGTGCTGGCGCCCGGGCGCGCCTTCGGCTTCGTGGCGTTCGAGGCCGAGCAGTGGCGCGAGACAGGGCGACGCTCGCGCTTCGCCTACGATGAGTCGCGGGCTCGTGCCGTGCTCGACGCCAACGGGTTCGTGGTTGAGCACCTCGAGATCGAGCGCGAGACGCAACAGTACGCCTCCCTGGAGGCCGCGCTGGCTGCGGTGGTGGGACTGGAGGACAAGTGGCGGAGTGACGGCCGCTGGTTCCGGTACATCAAGTACCTGGAGGAGGGCGGGCGAACGCTCACTCGCAGCCATCTGATCGTCAAGGCGCGCCGGCGGTGACGCTGACCACGCGCGCGTTAACCGTCGCCGTCCGCGACCGCGCGCGCGCCCTCGCCTTCGATCGCGTGGCGGTGGGACCGGCGGGGCCGGCCGCCCACGGCGCCGCGTTCGAGCGCTGGCTCGACGCCGGGTACGCCGGCGAGATGGCCTACATGGAGCGGACGCGCCACCAGCGTCTCGATCCTTCGCGGCTCCTACCCGGCGCTCGCTCCGTCATCGCGGTGGCGATGCTCTACGCGCCGGCCGAGCGTGCGGCGGCGACACAGGGAAAGATCGCCAGATATGCCGGTGGCCGTGATTATCACGACGTCATACGGCCGCGGCTCAACACGCTCGCGCGCTTCATCGAGGACGCCGCCGGCGGCGAGACTCGCAGCCGCGCCGCCGTCGACACGAGCGCCGTCCTCGAGCGCGATCTCGCCGCTGCCGCCGGGCTCGGCTGGATCGGGAAGAACACCAATCTCATCGATCCCGATCTCGGCTCGTACTTCTTCATCGGCATCGTCTTGACGACCGCCGAGCTCGAAGCCGACGCCGCGCAAGCCGACCGCTGCGGCACCTGTCGCGCGTGCCTCGACGCGTGCCCGACCCAGGCGTTCGTCGGGCCGTTCACGCTCGACGCCCGGCGCTGCATCTCGTATCTCACGATCGAGCATCGCGGCTCCATCGCCGCCGATCTCCGGCCGGGCATCGGCGACTGGCTCTTCGGATGCGATGTCTGCCAGGAAGTGTGTCCCTGGAACCGCAAGGCCCCGTCGGCCCGGGAGCCCGCGCTCAGTCCGGACGAGCCACTGGCGGCGGCCACGCTCCTCGGCCTCGATGAGGACGCGTTTCGTGCGCGCTTTCGTGGCTCAGCGCTGACCCGCGCCAAGCGGTCCGGGCTTCGCCGGAACGCTGCCATCGTGTTGGGGAATCTCGGCGACGGCTCGACGCGAGCTGATCTTCTCAGCGCGGCGGACGATGCGGATCCAGCCGTCGCCGACGCCGCGACCTGGGCACTGGAGAAATTACAACCGTGAGCTGATTCAATGGCTCGGGCTTTGCTCCCTTTGACCACACAGACGCGTCCATTTCAGGTGAAGGAGTCCGAACCATGGACCAGAAAGAGCATCAGATGGACCCCGACCGGGACGATCAGAAGAGCGGCCGTCCCGTTCAGCTCGACAAGGACAAGCAGGGCCAGCAGCACGGCGGTGAGCCGCAGCCCCAGCAGAACCCGCAGCAGCAGGGTGGCCAGCCCCAAGCGGCCGGCCGGCCCATGCCCGAAGAGCACAAGAAGTAACAACGGGCAACGAGCCCGAGCGGCTCGATGGCGCCCCGGTGGCTCGCCGCCGGGGCGTCGTTCTGTCTTCGCGCACGCCTGCGGTATCCTGCTTCCGATGCCGGTTCCGGCCATGGTGGTCGGCTTCTCGCTCTGGGTCGCGACGGCTGGTGGGAGCGATCTGCCACGGCCGTACCAGGATGCGCTCGACGCTCTTCGTACCTCGAACGAGCCCTCGGCCCGCGCGCTTGCCGCCATCGCCGTCGCTCATGGCTTCCGCGACGTGCCGTTGTCCGACCCGGCCGACGTCGTGGATGCGCTCAGCGACGCCATGCAGGCGGATGGCGATGAGACGGTGCAGGCGATGGCGGCGTACGCGCTCTGCGTGCTCCGTGATTTGCGAGGCGTGCCTCGGCTGATCGGCGCCATCCAGTCCACCGTCGCCCGCGGTCTCGATCCTCAGGGGCGATTCAGCGATGCCGTGCCGCTACCGGTGCCGTATCTCTATCGCGCGCTGGGCCATGCCGGCGGGCGCGAGGCCACCTGGTTCTTGATCGAGGCCGCGCGGACGGGTCCAGTCCGGGCACGCGTCGTGGCCATCGCCGCGCTCGGCTTCGTCCTGGGCGACGGCGGCGAGGTCGAGCGGGCCCTGACGACGTTGAGCGGCGATCCTGATCCCACCGTTCGTAACGCTGCCCGCTACGTCATGAGCGAGCGCAAGCCACGGAGCGGAAAGCGATGAGATTGCGTCACCTCGATCACTTCGGCGTCGACGTCGCCGATCTCGCGCGCGCCGAGCGGTTCTACACGGATGTCCTCGGCATGACGGTACAGATGCGGCTGCCCGACCAGGTGCTCCTGCGTTATGGCGATGGCGCCTGCGCGCTCTTCCTCAAAGCGGATCGGCGACCAGGCGGGCGCGAGCAGATCGACAATCCGCTCGGCAAGTCGCACCACGCCTTCCTGGTGGAGTATGCCGAGCTCGAGAGCGCCCTCGAGCTGTTCGAAGCGCAGGGGATCCCGTACCACGCCCCCATCGATTGGGGCGACCACAACTGCCTCTACTTCCTCGATCCCGACGGCAACCTTTTGGAGCTCGTCGGCTATCGTTGAGACGAGAGGTATCACGCCCGGTTGTCAGGGGAGGGACAGCGTCACGTGCAGTCGCAACTCTGACCGGGCGGTGGCAGTGCGAGGTGAGGCCGTCCGACGGCCGAGCCGAGCGCTGAAATGATCGAAAGTGGTCGGTGAAAAGTGGCGGTGATATGCCCAGCGAACGAGTGCGAGCCCGGGTGCCCGTGCCCAGATGATGTACTATCCGTCGCGATGCTGACCACGAATCGGGCGGCCGCCGTCGCGCTCGGCGTGCTCGCCGTCGTCGTGCTCTTCGAGAGCCGTAAGCTCCCGCTCGGATCGCTCCACAACCCTGGTCCGGCGTACATGCCGGTGCTGCTCGCCCTCGCTTTGCTCGTCTTTGCGATTCTCGTCGCCTCGTATGGCGGCGCCTCGCGCGCCCTCGGCGCAGTCGGCTGGTCTGAATGGCGCCACGCCGCGGCCATCCTCGGCACGTGCGCGTTCGCGGCGATCGCGCTGGAGCGCCTCGGCTATCGGCTCACGATGGCGATCGCGCTCGGCTTCCTCATCGGCGTGATCGAGCGCCAGGGCGTGTTCGTGACGCTGACGCTGGCCGTCGCGCTCGCCGCCGGTTCGTACCTGCTCTTCGACACGCTCCTTCGCGTGCCGCTGCCGCGCGGCCCGTTCGGGCTCTGACCGCTCGCCGATGACGGAGACCGTCCACAACCTCCTCCTCGGCTTCTCCGTCGCGCTCTCCCCGCCGGTGCTGCTCTACGCGTTCGTGGGTTGCGTCGTCGGGACCATCGTGGGCGTGCTGCCCGGTGTCGGTCCGCTTGCCGGCATCAGCCTCCTGCTTCCGGCGACCTTCGGTCTCGACGCCACCAAGGCGATCGTGATGCTGGCCGGTATCTACTACGGCGCGATGTACGGCGGCTCGACCACGTCGATCCTCATGCGTATTCCCGGCGAGGCCGCGTCGGTGATGACGTGCATCGACGGGTATGCGATGGCCCGCAAGGGGCGGGCAGGGGCGGCGCTCGCCATCGCCGCGGTCGGCTCCTACGTCGCGGGGACCGTCAGCGTCGTCGCGCTCATGTTCCTGGCTCCGCCGCTGGCGTCGTTCGCGCTGAGGTTCGGACCGCCCGAGTACTTCGCGCTGCTGATCCTGGGGCTCCTGGTGCTCGCCTATATGTCGAGCGGGTCGATGGTGAAGGCGCTGGCGATGGCGACGCTCGGCCTCCTCCTCGGCATGATCGGCATCGATCAGATGACCGGGTACTTCCGGTTCGCCTACGGCGTGGTCGAGCTGGGCGACGGGATCGGCGTCGTGCCCGTCGCCGTCGGCCTCTTCGGCCTTTCGGAGATTCTCGCCACCGCCGGCCAGGAAACGCCGCCGGCCGTCATCAAGCCGACGCTCCGTGAGCTGCTGCCGTCGCGCCAGGAGTGGAAGGAAGCGAACTGGCCCATCTGGCGTGGCACGGTGCTCGGCTTCCTGATCGGGATCATCCCGGGCTCGGCGCACATCATCTCGTCGTTCGTGTCGTACGCGGTGGAGCGTCGGCTCGCCCGGCGACCGGAGGAGTTCGGGCAGGGCGCGGTGGCCGGAGTGGCCGGCCCTGAGTCGGCCAACAACTCGGCCACCTCCGGCGCGTTCGTGCCCATGCTGGCCCTCGGCGTTCCCTCGGGGCCGATCCCCGCCGTGATGCTGGCGGCGATGATGGTGCACGGCGTGTCGCCGGGGCCGCTCCTCATCAAGCAGCAGCCCGAGCTCTTCTGGGGCTTCATCGCGTCGATGTACGTCGGGAACGTCGTGCTGCTGATCCTCAACCTGCCGCTCGTCGGCGTCTTCGTGAACCTGCTGCGCGTGCCGTACCCGCTGCTCTATCCCGGGATCCTCGTCGTCTGCATCCTCGGCGTCTATGCGGTCAACTCGAGCGTGGTCGACGTCTGGATCATGCTCGTGATGGGACTGGTCGGCTACCTGCTGCGCAAGCTCGAGTTCGAGCCGGCGCCGATCGTGCTCGGCGTGATCCTGGCGCCCATGATCGAGATGGCGCTGCGCCAGTCGCTCGCGATGTCCGACGGGCAGTACGCGATCTTCCTCACGCGCCCGATCGCCACGACCTTGCTCGCCGTCGGCGTCCTCCTCGTCCTGCTGAGCCTCAAATCACTCGTCACGCACGGCTTCGACTGGCGTGAGCGGATAGCGATGGCCGAAAAAGGAGAAGAGCTATGAGGCGTGCCCGCGTCCTCGTCGGCGTCGCGGCGCTAGCCGTGGTGGCCGGCATCGCCGGTGCTCAGGAGAGCTATCCGACGCGGCCCATCACGCTGGTGGCGCCGTTCCCGCCCGGCGGCGTCGCCGACCTGACTGCGCGGCCGGTGGCCGCCTCGCTGGAGAAGATCCTCAAGACGCCTGTCGGTGTCGTCAACAAGACGGGCGCCGCCGGCGCGGTGGGCATGCAGTACGTGGCGACGAGCCGGCCCGACGGCTACACGCTGCTGCTCGCGCTGTCCTCGATCTCGATCATTCCCGAGGCCGACAAGATCTTCGGCCGGCCGCCGGCCTTCACCATCGAGCAGTTCGCCCCGATTGCCCTGGTCTCCGCCGACCCGACGGTCCTGGTGGTCCGCGCCGAGAGCCCATGGAAGACGGCCCGGGAATTCATCGAGGACGCCCAGAAGAGGCCCGGGCAGATCTCCTACAGCTCGTCGGGCGTTTACGGAACCCTCCACATGGCGATGGCGCTCCTCGAGCACGCGGCCAACGTGAAGCTGCGCCACGTGCCCTATGCCGGCGCCGGGCCCGCGCTCACCGCGATCCTGGGCGGCCACGTGGATGCGTTGGCCTCGGGGCCAGCCGTCGTCCTCCCCCACCTCAAGGCCGGGAAGCTGCGCGCGCTCGCCGGCTGGGGCGAGGCGCGCATGGCGTCGTTGCCCGACGTGCCCACGTTCAAGGAGCTCGGCTATCCGGACGCCGAGTTCTATATCTGGGCCGGAGTGTTCGCGGGGAAGGGGACGCCGGAGCCGATCCTGACCCGGCTGCGCGACGCGATGCGGCAGGTGGTCGCCGATCCGGATTTCAAGGGCGCCATGGACAAACTCGAGACCCCGATCGTGTTCAAGCAAGGGGAAGAGTTCCAGCGCTTCTTCGACGCCGATGCGCGCCGGCTCGCCGCCGGGGTACGCCGGGTCGGCCGGATCGAGACGAAGTAGCGTTCGCTCGTCGCGACCTCGCACCTGCGTGCTACAATTTCCGAGGTCATGGCGATTCTGAAGGTCGCGCGGCTTGGTCATCCCGTCCTGCGACAGGAGGCGCGAGCGCTCTCCCCGGCGGAGATTCGAACCCCCGCGACGCAGCAGTTCATCGACGACATGATCGAGACGATGCGCGAGTACAACGGCGCAGGACTCGCCGCCAATCAGGTCCACGTCCTCAAGCGCATCGCCGTCATCGAGGTGCAGGCCAACCCGCGCTATCCCGAAGCCCCGGAGATTCCGCTCACCGTCGTCATCAATCCCATCGTCACGCCGCTGACCGACGAGATGGACGAGGGCTGGGAGGGCTGCCTGTCGGTTCCCGACATGCGGGGCGTGGTGCCGCGCTACACGGCGGTGCGGCTCGAGTATCTCGACCGTGAAGGCTCGCGTCAGATCGTCGACGCCAAGGACTTCTTCGCTCGTGTCGCCCAGCACGAGACCGACCATCTCAACGGGCACGTGTACATCGATCGCATGCGTGACCTGTCCACTCTCTCCCACATTGCCGAGTGGCAGAGGTACTGGCTCGGCGTCCGTGAGCAGAGCGATTAGGGCATGAAGGGCGGTTCGCCCGAGGTCCTCGCCGTCGTCAAGGACCTCTTCTTCGTCGCCCGAATCCGTGAGACCGCTCGCCTGGCCGGCGTGCCCCTGGTCATCGCCCGCACCGTCGACGAGGTCGAGACGAGCGTCGACGGGCCCCGTCTCCTCCTCCTCGATCTGACCGGGGGCTTCGACTACGCGCGCATCTTCGACGCCGCCGAGCGCGCTGGCGTTCCCGTGCTCGCCTTCACGACGCACGCGCTCGCCCGCGAGACCCAGCCCTGGCACGCCCGCTGCGCCCGAGTGGTGACGAAGGAAACGCTGACGGCGGAGCTGCCCTCGCTGCTCCGGGAAGGTGTCGCCCCGTGATCGCCGAGGAGTTCGTCGCCACGCTTGGCGCCGAGAACCGCGTCCTCCTCGACCGCCTCGCGCCGGACGACACCCTCAAGCCCGAGGTGGAGGGCGAGCTCAACGTCGTCAACCTCCTGAAGGTCGCGCTCAAGAACGAGATCGAGGCCACCGAGATCGCGGCGCGCTGGCTCGTCGTCACCGACGACGTCGACGTGAAGATGGCCTTCGCCCGTCAGGCCGGAGACGAGGCCAAGCACTTCCGTATGATCCGCGACCGCCTGCGCGCTCTCGGCGTTCCCGCCACCGCCTACGCCAATCCACTGGGCAAGGGCTACGGGCCGCTGTTCAACTATCTCGACTCGCTCAAGACGACCGTCGAGCGCGTGGCCGCCGGTCAGTTCACGCGCGAGGCCATCGCCGTCGTCAAGAACCGGCAGTTCATCGAGTTCTGTGAGCGGGCGGGGGACCGGGAGACGGCCGCGCTCTATCGCGACGTCATCGAGCCCGACGAGCGCTATCACCAGGAGCTCGGCCGCGAGCTGCTCTTGCGCCTCGCCACGACGGCCGACGCTCAGGCGGCAGCCCGACAGGCGGCGCGGCGCACGCTCCAGCTGGCCGACGAGCTGCAGCGGGCGGCGCTCACCACCGCCGGCATCCACCACGCTCCGGGATGCTGATCGACGACGCGCTCCGGGCGTTCCGCGACGCCGTCTGCGGCGCCGAGCCTGAGATCGACCTGGCCCTGGGCGCGTTCGAGATCGCCCGCGTCGAGCATCCCGACATCGTGGCGCCGCGTGAGCAGCAACGTCTCGACGTCCTGGCCATCCGGTCAGGCGCCGGCGCCGTGGGCGATTCGGTGAAGGCGCTCCACCGGCTGCGCGAGTTCCTCTTCGAGGAGGAAGGCTTCAGCGGCAACGGCAACGACTACTACGATCCACGCAATAGCTGCCTGAACGACGTGCTCGACCGCCGGCTCGGCATTCCGATCACGCTCTCCGTGCTGATGATGGAGGTGGGCCGGCGCGTGGGCCTGCACATCCACGGTGTGGGACTGCCCGGGCACTTCGTGGTGCGGGCGGACGTGGGCCCCGATCCCGTGCTGCTCGATCCCTTCGACGGCGGCGCCTTGCTGACGCCAGAGCGGGCGGCCGAAGTGGTGGCGCGCGCGCTCGGGCGACGGGCGCCGATCACCGAGCAGCACCTGGCCCCGGTGACCAAGCGGCAGATCCTCACGCGCATGCTGATGAACCTCAAGTCGATCTACGCCCAACGACGCGAATGGACGAAGGCGCTCGCGGTCTACGATCGGCTGCTGATCCTCGACGGCAGCGCCGCCGCCCACTTCCGCGACCGCGGCGCCGTCCACGTGCAGCTCGGTCATTTCCACAAGGGCGTGAGCGACTGGGAGCGCTATCTCACCCGGTGGAACTGACGTGAGCAGGAGTGCCGCCTCCCTGGTGGGGGCGTTGCTGGTCGGTCTGATCGCCGTCTCGTGCACCGCCCGCGTCCCACCCATCGACGCCGGGCGAACTCCGTTCACGCCGTCGCCCGAGGAACGCCGACTGTGGAGCGAGGCCGAGCGCGAGGAGGAGAGCCTCCTCACGCGGGTGACGATCTACGAAGATCCGCGCCTCGACGAGTACCTCGGCCGTGTGGCCGCCAAGCTCACCCCGGGCGACGTCGGGCCCGACGGACCCGTCATCAAGCTGGTCGTCCTCCGTGACCCGACCCTGGCGGCGTTCGCGATGCCCGAGGGCCGTGTCTTCCTCCACACCGGGCTCCTGAGCCGTCTCGAGAACGAGGCGCAGCTCGCGACGATCCTCGGCCACGAGGTCACGCACGTGTACGAGCGGCATTACCTCGCCTTCAGCGGCGGCGGTGACAGCGCGAAGATCCTCAACAAGCTCCGCGACACGGTGACCTCTCTGGGGACGCCGCCGAGCGCCATCGTGGACCGGCGGGACCAGTTCGTCGGCGCGGCGGTGCTCAGTCGGACCGCCAACGCCATCCTGGGTCTCGGGCTCAAGATCGCAGCGGTCACGGCCATCAACGGCTACGGCCGTGACCTCGAGCGTCAGGCCGACGTCGGCGGAATGGCCGCGCTCGTTCGGGCCGGCTACGATCCGAAGGAGTCGCTGAAGCTCTTCAAGCTCCTGCGCGATGAAGTGGCCGGCCGCGGTCCGCTGGAGGCGTTCTTCTACGGCAACCCGGCGCGGCTGCAGGAGAGCTTCGATGTGGCCCTCCACCAGCTCCGGAAGGTCTACGGAGAGGAAGCCCAGCGAACGGATCTGGTCAAGAGCACCGACGACTTCGACGAAAGGATGCGGGCGGTCGTGCGCGAGAACGCCGCGCTCGACATCCAGGCGGGGCGCTTCCCGCTGGCCAAGAAACAGCTCGAGCGCGTCCTCAAGGCGTCCCCCAAGGACGCGATCGCCCACCTCTACGACGGCGAGCTTCACCGCTTGCAGTCGCAGCGCGCGAAGAGCGTAGCCGAGCGCGACACCGAAACACGGATGGCGCGGGAGAGTTACGAGCAATCGGCGGCGCTCGATCCCGCGTATCCGGATCCGTTCCGGCAGCTCGGCCTGCTCTACTACCAGCAGAAGGAGCCGGCCCAGGCCCGGGCCGCCTTCGAGAGGTACCTCGCCCTCAAACCGGACGCGGCCGACGCCAAACGAGTGAGGGAGTACCTCGGGGAGCTCGAGCGGTAGCTTCCACCGGTCGTCCGCGCCGCCGTCCTCCGTTCACGCTTGCGCTCGTCGGGCTCGTCGTCCTGCTCACCGGGCTCACCGGTGCCGTCATCGGCGGTCTCGCCTGGGTCGCGCAGCGAGCCAGCTCGCGTGCCCTGCTCGACGCCGCGATGCTGCAGGCGGTACGGCTGACCGCGGCCAACGCCGATCGCGCGCTGGAGGACGCCGAGTCCACCGTGCGGCTCGGCGTCTTGCTCGCCAAGCAGGGCCAGCTCAATCCCGACAATGCCGAAGCGCTCGAGCGATTCACGCTGGCCGTGTTGAGCGCGCACCAGAACGTGAGCTGGGTGAGCTACGGCAGCAGCACCGATCACTTCCTCGGCGCCAAGCGCGACGACCGGGGCAACATCTTCGTCAATCACAGCTTTCCGGTCGGCTCGCGGATCCGATTGGAGGAGGATCGAATCTTCCCCGACGGGTCGCGTGAGGCGATCCGCCGAGTGGACGACCACGGCTACCGGCCCACGCAGCGCCCGTACTTCCAGGCCGCGGTGGCGAAGCGTGACCTGGTGTGGACGGAGCCCTACGAGTTCTACGCCGGCGGAGGTCTCGGCATCACGTGCGCGGCGCCGCTGCTCGATGCCAGGGGCAACGTTCGGGGCGTGTTCACCGTCGACTTCTTGCTCGACCGACTGGCCGGCACGCTGGAAGACCTGCGCGTGTCAAAGCACGGGCGGGTCTTCATCGCGACCGGCCAGGGGACCATCCTGGTCGGCCGTCGCGGCTCGGGGGCGTCTCGGGCCGAGGTCATTGATGCCGAGCTGGCCAGCGCGACGCTACGGCGCGCCGCCGCGGAGCAACAGACCACGTTCGAATTCGAGCAGCAGGGAACACGGTATCTCGGCCGGGCCGTCCCGATGACGGTGGGCGATCTGACCTGGCTCGTCGAGGTCGTCGTCCCGGAGCGCGACTACACCCAGCAGATCGACGCGGAAGCTCGGGTCGCGCTGGGCCTCGGCATCCTGGCCCTTGTGGTGGCGGCCGCCGGCGGGGTGGCGGTGGCGCGCTGGATCGCGAGGCCCCTGCGCGAGCTCGCCGACGTGGCCCGCCGGATCCGACACGGCCAGCTCGACGTGACGATCGCGCCCCGCAGCCGCGACGAGATCGGCGTGCTGGCTCGCGCCATGGGCGACATGGTCCACGCGCTGCGCGACCGCGACTTCGTCCGCGAGACGTTCGGGCGCTACGTCAGCCCCGAGCTGGCCGAGCGAGCGCTGCGCGATCGCGGCGCCCTTCGGCTCGGCGGCGAGGTGCGCGAGGTTGCCATGCTGATGTCGGACCTGCGCGGATTCACCGAGCTGTCCGAGCGGTTGGGACCAGCGGCGATGATCGATCTCCTTAACCGCTATCTGGCCCGGATGACGCCCGTGATCGTCCAGCACGGCGGCACCATCGACGAGTTCATCGGCGACGCCATCTTCGTGCTCTTCGGCGCGCCCTTCAGCGGACCCGACGACGCCGAGCGCGCCGTGCGCTGCGCATGGGCGATGCAACAGGCGCTCGCCGCGTTCGACGAGGAGAACCAGGCGCAGGGGCTCCCCCGGCTGACCATGGGCATCGGGCTGCACCTCGGCCCGGTCGTGGCCGGCAACATCGGCAGCCCCGAGCGCCTCAAGTACGGCGTCGTGGGGCCGGCCGTGAACATGGTGTCGCGGATCCAGACGCTGACGGCGGGCGGTGACGTGCTGCTCTCGGACGATCTCTTGTCGCGCGTCTCGTCCTTCGTGACGGTGACGCCGGGGCGGGTCGAGCGCGTGAAGGGCGCTCGGGAGCCGGTGACGGTTCACTGCCTCCTGGCCGTGAAGGATCCCGCGTAGAGCGTCTCGGCGTCGGCGATGACGCGGGCGGCGTCGGCCCGGCCTCGCATCTCCTCCACGTTCACGGTCTTGTCCTCGAGCACCTTGTAATCGAGGAAGAACCGTTCCAGCTCCTTGAGGCGGTGGGGCGGAAGGTCGCGGATGTCCTGGTAGACCGCGTACTCGGGGTCGTCGGCGTGGACGGCGATGATCTTGTCGTCCCGGCCCTTCTCGTCGGTCATCGCCATGACGCCGATCGGGCGGGCCCGCACGATGCACAGAGGAACGACCGGCTCCTGGCCGAGCACCAGCGCATCGAGCGCGTCACCGTCCTCGCAATACGTCCGGGGCAGGAAGCCGTAGTTGGCAGGATAGTGGACCGCGCTGTAGAGCACACGGTCAACGCTGAGCAGCCCGGTCGCCTTGTCGAGCTCGTACTTGACCTTCGAGCCCTTGGGGATCTCGATGACGACGTTGACACCACGACCGCCCGCGGCCTGCAGCGCGACGTCGTGCCAGGGATTCATCCCGCCGACTTGACCTTGTCGGCCTTGGCCTCGGCGGCAATTTTCTCGGCGTCGAACGCGTTGATCTCGTCGGCCTCGGCGATGCTGAAGGAGATGTCGTCCAGCGCCACGACGGAGCCCTGACGGGCGCCGTACGTCTTGGTCAGTTTGCGGACGGCGATCGCTTCCGAGGCCAACTCGCGCCCGAGTGTACATCAATCGCGGTACAGTATGGCCCCATGGCGGGCCGGGTCCTCGGCGGCTTCAATCAGTACGGCTTCACCATCGGCATCCTCATGCTCGACACGCGCTTTCCGCGAATCGTGGGCGACATGGGGAATGCTGCGACCTTCGACTTTCCGGTTCGCTATCACCGCGTGACTGGAGCCGATCCCGATCTCGTCGTCCGCCGTGGCGCTTCCGGGCTGTTGCCGTCGTTCGTCGAGGGAGCTCGCGCCCTGGAACGGGAAGGTGTCAGCGCGATCACCACCAACTGTGGGTTCCTGGTGAAGTTCCAGCGCGAGCTGTGCGCGGCTGTCACTGTGCCGGTCTTCACGTCGAGCCTTCTCCTCGTTCCGCTGGTGCACCGGATGCTCGCGCCCCGGCGGCGCGTGGGAATTCTCACGGTCAATGCCGGAACGCTGACGCCCGAACACCTGGAGGGCGCGGGTGTCGGACCGGACATCCCGATTGCGGTCGCCGGGCTCGAGACCGAAAAGGAGTTCACGCGAGTGCTGCTCGGCGACGAGCTAGAGCTGGACGTCGACGCCGCTCGTGACGAGCACGTGAAGGTCGCCCGGCGCCTCGTCGCCGAGCACCCCGACATCGGCGCCATCGTCCTCGAGTGCACCAACATGCCGCCGTATACGCTCGACATCCAGCGCGCGACGGGCCGGCCGGTCTTCGACGTCGTCTCGCTGGTCCGGATGGTTCACGCGAGCCTGGTCGCCGGGCTCTGGCCTCGGCCCGTATGACGCTCCCGCGCTCGGCTGACGTCGTCATCATCGGTGGCGGTGTCGTCGGCTGCAGCCTCGCCTATCACCTGGCGCTCCGTGGCCTGCGCGACGTGCTCGTCGTCGAGCGCGACGCCGTCGGGTCCGGCACCACGTCCAAGGCGGCGGGTGGCATCCGCGCTCAGTTCTCGACCGAGACGGAGATCCGCTTCTCGCTGGAGTCCATCGCGGTCTTCGAGCGCTTCGTCGAGGAGTTCGGTCTCGATCCCGGCTACCGGAAGATCGGCTATCTCTTTCTCATCTCGGATCGCGACGACCTCGCCGGGTTCCAGGAACGGATGGCACTCCAGCGCCGGCTCGGCGTCGACGTGCGGCTGATCTCGCCCGAGGACGCGCGTGCGCTCGTTCCGGCGCTCCACGTGGACGATTTGATCGGCGCGGTATGGGGGCCACAGGACGGCATGGCCGGGCCGGCCGAGGTCACCGCCGGCTATGCACGGCGAGCGCGCGAGCTGGGGGCCCGGATCGAGGAAGGCGTCGACGTGACCGCGGTCGTCGTCGAGCACGGCCGCGTGACGGGTGTCCGAACGGCTCAGGGTGACGTCGGCACCCGCATCGTGATCAATGCCGCTGGCCCCACCGCCGCGCGGGTCGCGCAGCTGGCTGGCGTCGGCATCCCGGTGCTGCCGCGGCGCCGCCACATCTTCTATACCGAGCCGTTCCCCGAAATTCCCGGCCCCGTCCCGCTCACGACCGATCGGGCCAGCGGGTTCTACTTTCGCAAGGAGATGGATCAGCTCCTTCTCTCGCCCGGGGACGTCGAGGACATCGGCGCGGATCTCGCCGTGCCCGTGGACTGGTCACGCGTGGAGGAGACGGTGGAGAAGGCGCTCCATCGCCTGCCCATCGTCGAGAAGGCGCGCGTGGCCGGGGGCTGGGCCGGGCTCAGGCCGCTGACGCCCGATGATCACGCGATCATCGGCTGGGCTCCCGGCGTCGAGGGCTTCTTCCTCGCCGTCGGTTTCGGCGGCCACGGCTTCCAGCACTCGCCGGCGACGGGACGCCACGTCGCCGAGTGGCTGGTGGAAGGCAAGCCCTCCCTCGATCTCTCGCTGTTCGACCCAGCGCGGTTCGCACGTGGCGCCGGTCGCGCGAAGAGCCACGGCCCCGACGCCGAGTGACGAGCGCAGCTTGACCGCAGGTTCGCGTCCATGAATATTGAAGCGCGCCCAACGACCCTGGGAGGTCACCGATGAGACGAGCCACAATGACGCTGGTCACGATCGCCGTCGCCGTGCTGCTCGCAGGACCGGCCACGGCCCAGTCGAGCCTGACGTGGACGGCGGGCGCTGTTGGCGGCGGCTGGTACGCGATCTCCGGTGGCATGGCCGAGTTGCTGCGCGAGAAGGCTCAGCTCACGGTCAAGGTCATTCCAGGCGGCGGCACCCAGAACCCCGTCCTCGTGCAGAAGGGGGACGCCGAGATCGGCATGGGCCTGCCTCCGCTCCTCGACGCGGCCATGAAGGGCGAGGATCCCTACGTCGACAAGGACGGCAAGCCGCACAAGATGCCCGACCTCCGCGCGCTCGCCGGGAACATGAGCCTCAACACGTTCCACTTCTACGTCGGTGCGGAGACGCCGTACGCCAACATGACGATGGAGGAGATCTTCAAGGGGAAGAAACCGATTCGTCTGGCGATCTCGAAGCCCGGCTCGTCGGATGTCTGGGTCTTCGAGAAGGTCATGGAGCACTACGGCCTCTCCTACAAGGACTGGGAAGCCGCCGGTGCGCGCTTCTTCCGCGGCTCGTACACGGAGCAGGCGGGCGCGTTCAAGGATCGCAACGTGGACGGTACCTTCACGTTCCTGGCCCTGCCC
>WNFS01000632.1_pt1 | contig 25473 bp, 16 predicted proteins | sample 5400141 | NCBI WGS metagenome assembly WNFS01 (sample SAMN13153358, study PRJNA577476) | soil metagenome | isolation source: 60 cm saprolite under Madrone tree | place: USA:California | collected 2016-06-14
TTTCCACCTGTTCGGCGGGGCTACTTGCGAGCTTAAATGTGTCCTCCGGAAGTTCGCGCTGGGGCGCCTGCCGAGAGATGGACACTTTACCCGGCGTGTCTATAGAAGCCGAGTGGTCTCCTGAAAAGAGCGCCTCCAGCATTCGCTTTTCGACGACCCGATTCGCGTTCAGGATCGCCGGCAGGGGAACCATCGTGGTCTCTGCCGGCACATCGTCGGATGGGTGCTGTTCTGACTTGGCAAGCATCCTCTCTTCTTCAGGAAGTTTGCTTCCCGACGCTTCTGCGGCAAGCCAATCTCGGATTCGTTGTTGAGAATCCTCCGGCATGTCGATGAACTTTATACCGGCTGTTTTCCCTGATCCACCTCTCCACGCTAGCCGTCCGCTTACTTCCACCCAACCCTTGGAATCTGGAATTTGAATTCTCAAGCTCATGGTGTGATTGCCAGCTAGCGCTAGAGCCGCAGTGAGAGCAATGCCATTCTCGCTCATGTTAAAGGCGAGACCGCCGTTTGTGTTTTCCAGATTGACGTACACCGGGGGCGTGATGAGTGTTCGAGCCTGAGCGCGACGTTCAGCAACTTCCGGAGCGCCTCTCGCATCTGGCGTTTTGCCCGGTATAACTGGCGCATGTCTTAGATCGAGTTTGCCAACATCCAACGCTGTCCCGCCCAGGTGAGTATCTGAATTTGCAGGGACGATCGCACCTTGCTTTTCCTTCCCCACAATCGGCACGCGGATCTCGGATTCATGAATCAGACTGCTGGATGGGTGCACGCTCGCAATATCCACTATGCGCTTTTCTTTTTCCGAAGGTTCGTCCTTTTCCTGGCCATAATCTCTGCGTGACGCTTCTTGGAAAGTCCAGTCCTTTAGTCGCTGACGAACATCCTGTTTCTGAGTCTCTGGTCGTGTGCTTGTCTCTTTCTCGACCTGCAATTCTCCACGCTGTGGTTCCAACGTAGTCCAATTCTTTACTCTCTGGTGCGTATCCTCCGCCGCACCAATGAATCCTGCCTCAGCGTCATTCTTCTGTTGAAATTGTCTGCGCGATGCTTCCGCCGTGATCCAACTACTTATTCGGCGGCGAGCTTCCTCTGCCAGACCAACAAACCGAACTCCTCCTTCTTTCTTTGAATTGCCTCTCCACGCTATCTCTCCGCTTGCTTCTATCCAGCCTTCGGAGTCCGGCAAAAGAATTCGCATGGTTAAGAAACCACCGCGAGCCAGATCCATGGCAGCCGTCAGGGCTAATCCGTCTTCACTGATATTGAAAACGAGGCCCCCATTCGAATTGTCTAGGTTGACGTAGATGGGAGGTGTGACAAGCGCCCGAACCCGGCCGCGGCGTTCCGCGATCTCGAGTGCCTTTCGCTTGCTATATAATGTGCCCAACATTGCCCGTATTCTTAGGCGGGAAATCTCGCAAATAGCCTGTCGTCAATCACTTAAATCTTAGGTTCAGGCCACACACCCCGCAATCAGGTAAAACCCTGCATTGACCCCGATTCAGGGCCCCCAAACCGCGGGACACCCTCGAATTCCTCAGCGGGTGTGGCTACTTTTCTGCATTGAGGCTGACTTGAGCAATCCAGGCAGTGCCGCGGATCTGGTTATCTATTTTGGCGCTCGCCGGCCGCGCGATCCTGACGATCAGTAAGTGCGTGTCCGCACCGGTTTTGAACTCAAGTCGTTGTGGCGACCAGCCAATGGTGCCCACAACGCTTTCGGTCGATAAAAACAGCTTGCTTATGTCGAAAGCATCGAAAATCTGAAACCTGGGCCCACTGTCCGTCGTAATTCCGTTTGCGCGCAAAGAGCCCGAAAACTTGTATCGCGTGTTTGGTTGCACAACCACAAACTGAAACACGTGTTGATAATCCAGGTTGTGCTTCCCGTCGAACTCGATTCGAAAAGCCCGAGATCCCTCCACAGCTTCCCGCGAATCCACGTTGACTACTACGCCATCGATGGAGATGACGCGCCAATCCAGCCCCCCGTTGAGAATGTCAAATTTGAATTCCCCATTTGTAATCAAATTGAGGGCATTCGTCCGCAGCCTTATTTGTGCCGGGAAACGCTCGGTTAGAGTGGACCAGGCGGCTGCCAAGCGGCTCACCTCCCTGTGTTGGATGAGTGCGTCGAGATATGGAAAGGCCTGAGGGGGAGCAAACGGCAAATTCAGTTGAAGCAACCGCAACCAAACCTGTTCCGCGGCAACCATGTTGCCCATCTCAGTTTGGAAGTTGAGATAGTCAAAGAATGTAGAAGCCTGAAGAGGGAGCATTTGCTCTAGAATTGCGCCGTTGTCGCGTGTTGCTCTTGTGGCAAGCAGAAAAACGTCACGGTGCGCCGGAACGCCGCCTGCGAGAACTATTTGAAGAGCCCGCAGCCCTTCTGGAATTCTGTGAGTCCTAAACGCAAAATTGGCAAATCTCCAATTGATCTCAGGCGAAGTGGGGAAGAGGCGGATCGCGCGCTCGAATGCGCCCATTGCATCGTTGATTCGGCCCGCCCAATCGTAGGCCGCCCCGAGGTCGCTCCAAAAGTGAGCATCGTAGGGACTCAGGCGCGTTGCATTCTCATAAAACGCAACGCTTGCGTCTAAGTCTTTGGTGTTTCCATAGAAGTGTGTGAGTGTTCCCAGCGCATCGTAATATTGTGGGTTGTCACCGTCCCACTTTATCGCTGCTTGAATCGAAGCTGGCGACTCTTTCCGAAAATACCAATCGCCGATTGCTCGTCTCACCACCTTGTAGATGCAGAAAAGCAGAACTAACGGCAGGAAAACCCGAATCGCGAGTGTGGCAAACCGCATCTTCCTCAAGTTCCACCGCCGGAGAGTTTCCCCTTTTCCGTCTCCTATCGTTTGTTCCGGAAATTCTGACCCGTTCTGTCTTGGCTTGCAAGCTCCCTTCGCGTCAGCAAATGCCGATCATCAAGGAATGCTAAATCTGGCACCGAGAGAATTCATCGTGAATAGCCCTAAGTCCTCTGTGGTGTCGAATTCTTTAGATGTAAGATCATGCCATCAGTTAGGGCCCGTAGCTCAGCGCTTAGAGCGGCGGACTCATAAACCTGACCACTTTATGACTCGTTCTTAAAGTTTCAGACTCTACCATATTATTCCTGAGGCAGTTACAACGTGGCGAGTTCAATCCGTCCCTACTCGATTTGACGGATTCTGAACGACGAACTATTACAAATTTACTATAGTGGGTCGCCCTCGTCGTAACGATTAGTTATGCTGCTCTGCTGCGGCCGATAACCAACCCCTCGGACGTTCCGTTAGCGTAATAGACGACCACACGCTGGATGAAAATGGGGTCGCTTACTCGCAACTGAACCGCGCGGAATGGGCCGCGCCGAAGGCGCACGTCTATTGCGCGCTGTCGGTGGCCGATGCGGTGCGAGAAACGACATTGAAGACGGGGGCGAGGCGGACCGCAGTGTTTGATGCGAAGAAGAGGGAAGAGGCGGCACCGAATTCGATAGAAAGATGGATGAGTTCGTTGGGAAGAACGCGGAAAACGCTGTCAGTGCCGCGTTCCTGAGTGATGTGAAATTCCGCGACTGCACCGTCGAATTCCAAAGGCAGCACAGAACGATCGGCGAAGACCATGCAGTTCCACCCAACATTGCCACAGGCGTTGCTTTCAGGGATGAGGTCATCCGCGGACGGATGGAGAGACACGAGCCGCAGTCGTAGCTGACGGTATTCATCCGCGGGAACCGTGGCTGGGACGTTTGCACTGGCGGTTAAACCCCGCGATCGAGAATCGCCGTTCACCGCCAACAGGTCCAACTGCATCGGATGCGCCGCCAGGTCGGGAGCAAGTTCCTCCCAGCCAGTAGAATTCTCGTCTGCCATCATGTTTGGATGGGCCTCAATGCCGCGAAGCGTGACAAAAATGTGCTGTATGTCGCGTGGTGATACGAGTGGCGAGGGAAAAGCCGCGGAGGCTCCTGGAGGCGCGGAAGCCACACTCATCTGAACGATAACGGCGCCAGTGGCTTTGGTGAGAGGGCAAGACATGTTGCTGACCGCAACGCCGCTTCCATTCCCATTCCAGAAGCCGGAATAGCAGGAGTTGCAGCCAGAGTTGGCCAGGCAGAGGAGAAGCAGAGGGAGAAAGACTTTTCGAAGAACGTTCGCCGGGGATTCCATGGCGCCCCTGCATACTGGGAACGAAATAAGGATACCACTTCCAGAACTCCTCGTGTAGAGAGCCTCCTTTTCCTTGAGAGCTTCGCTGAGGCCCATGAGAACGCCGCTCTTCATGCAACGGTCGAGTTGCTGAGGATTGATGACCTTGCCGCAGTGTTATGGCTCCACAATTTGATGGATCTGATTAGCGGGCAGATCTCTCAGCACTTGGCGCGTGCCGCTGGGCCAGCGCACTTCGAGTTGCTTCACGGTCTTGAATGGACCGAGACCGAAGTGCGGGCGCGGGTCCCGTGAAGCTGCGTAGCCTGCACTTGTCGCGACAATATCGTACTGGCTGGCGCCGTCCTCGGTTGTGACCTTGAGCTGCGCTCCGATTGCCATGCGGTTGCTTTTAGTGCCTACCAATTGAAAGGTCACCCAGTTATTGGCATTCGTAGTTACATCACGGAGAATCCTTGCTTTTCCATTCAAGACGGTAACAACGATGTCCATGTGTCCGTCGTTGAACAAGTCGCCGATAACCCCGCCGCGATATGGCTCAGCAAGCTGCATATCGGGACCTGTTTTGGCCGTCACATCCTCGAACGTCATTTTCCCCAGGTTACGGAAAATCGAGTTAGGCTCAGCGTACGTCCGATTGGTGAACTCTGCGACGTTGTCAAGAACGTTGCCCCGTGCAACGAACAGGTCCTTCAATCCATCGTTATCGAAGTCGGCGACCCCGTTGGACCAGCCCGACATTTCCAAGGTGGGCCGGGCAAGGCCACTCCGGCCTGTGACATCGATAAAGATGCCACTGCCGCGATTCCGGAACAGGGGAAAAGTCTCCAGCTCGGTCGCCGTATGCCAGATGTCAGGCAGGCCGTCGTTGTCCAGATCGCGAAATTCGGCTCCCATTCCCGAGACAGCCTTGCCGTTTTCGGAATAAGCCACGCCGACATCCATCGAGACTTCTTCAAAAGCTTTGCCCTTAAGATTGTGGAAGAGCGAATTCGACATGTTGTCGTTGGCGACAAAAATATCAAGGAAGCCGTCCCCATCATAATCATTGAAAGCCACCCCCATCCCCTTGCCTAACTTCTTGGAGATACCAGTCTCGTCGGAAACGTCAGTGAATGTGCCATCGCCGTTATTGCGGTACAGTGTGGACGGAAGTGGCTCGTAAAACTTGGGGTGACAGTAAGCCCGCAGGCGCCCTCCGCTTAGACACACGGGATCCTTGTTGACTTCCCAGCGGCAGTAATTCGAGACGAACAGATCCAACTTTCCATCGTTATTGTAGTCCAGCCAGCCGGCAGCCGCGCTCCACATCTTCCGCCCCTTATAAGTCGGTGTGCCGACCCCCGCCTTGTCCGTGACGTTTGTGAAGGTGCCGTCTCCATTGTTTCGATATAAATGATTCTTCGTAACGCTGGCGACATAAATATCCTGCCAACCGTCGTTGTCGAAGTCGCCGACGGCGACGCCCATGTCGTAGCCATCGCCCACCAGTCCGGCTTTCTCAGTGACGTCCGTAAACGTGCCGTCATGGTTGTTGTGGAAAAGGCGGTTGTAATATTTAGGGGACTCTTTCTTGAGAGACGGAATCGCTGCCCCGTTAATGAGGAAGATATCCAGGTATCCGTCGTTGTCATAATCGATTAGACCAATTCCCGAGATCATCGTCTCAGGCTGGTTTTTGTTGGAAGTTGGACTACTGTCCGTCAAGAAGTCCAGACCAGACCGGCCGGTGATGTCTTCAAAACGAATGCTACTGCCTCTATCTGCTTGAGTTTTTATCACAATCGTCAACACGAGAGGAACGATCGCCGCTATAGAGAGGACTATAGAAAGGAAGAATCGAATCATCGCTGAAGTTCAGTCTAACATGGCGTTTCTCGAATTTGCCTGCTAGCGGTCCGCAGTGTCTGTTAACGCTTTTAGGCGCTCGAACTCTGCACGCTCGCGCGCGGCCTCGCCCTTCCTGCCTGCCTCAGACAAAGCTTGCGAAAGCGCAAAGTGCGCGTCGGGACTGCCAGGAGCCAACTTAACTGCCGTTCGCAGCTCGAGCAGCGCGCGATCAGTTTTTTCGAGCGCCAGCCAGAGCCTGCCGCATGCCACGTGCGCGACGAAGTTCTCCGGCGCCAAGGCGACCGCCTCTCTGGCATACTTCAGACCTTGTTCGTACTCAGCGGTGCGGAGGAGTTCCAGAGCGAGTTGAATCCGCGCGCCGTCGTGAGAGGGGGAGACTTCGATTTCGCGGCGGAATTCGTCAATGGCTAGCGTGGGATTCTCCTTAAGCAAAAACACACCATACATGTAGTGCACACCGGGTTCAGAGGGGTAGAGAGCCAACAGCTGTTTAAACTCCGTTTCGGCCGCCACGCGGTCCTGCAAGGCAACCAAGGCCTGCGCGCGGCCAGCCAGGCGAACTACGGGGACTTGCAAGGCTGCGAGATCGGAAGGGAGCCTCGGGATGCGCAGTGCAGCGATTCCGAAAGCGTCGAGCAGCTTCAGATCCGCCAATACCGTATCTTTGGGAGCATCTGGGTGCGCGGCAGCGATGTGGTTGGCGGCCAAGGTCAAGCACTGGAGTGCAATTTCTGGTTTGCCCAACAGAGCGTTCAGGATGCCATCGTGAAACAGCACAGTGCGGATGAAATCTGGGTTGGTCCCTAAGCCAAGCGTTCTGGCGCGTTCCAGCGCCCGAAGAGCTCTAGTGTAATGCTTTAGTTGAAATTCGCTCAGACCGAGCATGGCGAACCCAGGACCCGGTTGCTGCCGTTCAATCGCCACGAAGTGCGCGAAGGCATCGCGTGCTTCCCTGAAGCGCCCTGCATCGAATAAGAGGGTTCCGAGATGCCACCAGCCTTCCGGCCAGTCAGGCCGAAGCTTAGTGGCGCGGTCATACAGCCGGATGGCTTCCGGGACGCGCTCAGAGTCCATCGCTGCCTGCGCGCGTTCCGCCAACTTCTCGAACGATTCGGGATTTGTATTCCCCTGTGCCTGCTTGTTATCAGGCGTTTGATTGCGGACTGCCAGAGACCTGCGGATTTCGCAGTGGCGTCCCGAAGCCTCGCAATGCGGACGCGCGATAATCCCAGATGGCGCACCGCCTCGAAGGAAGTCCGAATCGGCAGGCGCATCGCCGAAGGGAAGGTTCGCGTCTGCTGTTAGGTACGGATCTCCAGCATCCAAGAAGAGAGGGGTCCTGTACGGCGCGATCCGACAAAACGCAAAAATGAGAGAAAGAACTATTCTTTGATTCCCGACCTTCATTTCGAAGAGTGTGCGGCCTCCGTTGTGAAGTTGCGCGGAACTGGGTCTCTCTAACATCTAACAATCGGTGGGCTACTTCAAGGCCGTAATCAGGTAACTGCCATCAGGCAATCAAGATCGTCGTGGGCTGAACATTCCCCGAGATTACTTGTACGACGTGAAAATTCCCAAAGAACGCTGGAAAAGATCGTCCGCGCTGTATTACATTGTTCCTACAACTATCAGCAACGTTGTGGCGGGAGGTCTGAATCATGAACCGGATGTTCGTTCTTCTCACGGCATTTTTGCTGAGCGCATCGAGCTTGGCGGCCCAGGGGCAATCCCAACAAGACACTTCGGGTCAGGCTACCCCTCCTGCTGTTCGTTCGACCGCGCAGGAAGTAATTCTCGACATGGTCTTCCGCGACAAGAAGGGCAGAACGATCCGGGACATTCGACCGGAGGAAATCCATGTTTCTGAGGATGGCGTCGAGCAGAAGCTGACATCGTTCCACGTCGCAGAGGGAAAGACTGCCGAGTCAGCAAGCGCGCCCAAGTCATCCGCGGAAAGCGGGTCACTCTCATTGGACCCGATGCGGGAGGTCCGCCTGGTTACACTCGTCTTCGAGGGACTGGACCAAGAGGAGAAGCGATTCTTCCGCCAGGCACTGAAGGACATTCTCGACATGACGCCGGAGCAGAACCTCTATTTCTCGATCCTGACCGTCGATCAGAAGCTGCACTGCATCCAGCCTTTCACTGCCGACCACTCCGCGTTACTGAAGAGCGTTGATCGCGCATCAATGTGGTCCTTTATGCAGTATGCGAACAATTCAGCCGAGGTGAAATCCGAGTTGCAGCAAATCCTCTCGCAGGGCGAGCCGCAGTTGCAGGCTGGAAGCAGTTCGGCAGGCGGCCCGAGCCCGTCCCAGATTCAGAGCTCGATCACTTTTAGAATGGCGAAAATCCAATACGACATGCTTCAGGCTGCTGATGCTACTGACCGCGCGTACAACGTACGCGCAACGATAGATGCATTGATGACCCTGGTGCGGGCACAGTCGGAGCTGCCAGGCCGCAAAGTGATCTTGTATTTCAACCCTTGGCTGTTCATAACGGAGACGGTTAAGGAGCAATACAGCAACCTGATCAGCATGGCGAATCGCGCTAACGTCAGCTTCTACACCGTCGACCCCAAAGGATTAGTGACTTGGAGTCAGGGCAGCAATGGCCGCGATTGGCTCAACGGCGCTGCTGGGGAGGTCCGATCGCAGCAGATGAGAGGAGGAGTCGGGGAAGTATCGACCGGGCAGGCCCGTGCGGCGGAAACGGCGGAAAGCGCGCTGCGCGCCAATCCGCTGCTCTGGCTGCGCGACCTGGCACAGCAGACTGGCGGCACGGCCATCGCCGAGACGAACGACTATAAGGCACCGCTCAGAGTTGCCATGGATGAAGTGCGTACCTACTACGAGGCCGCCTACACTCCTCATATCGCGGTGTACGACGGCAAATTCCGCAGAATCTCTGTCCGCGTAGATCGGCCCGATATCGCGGTCCACACGCGCAGCGGATACTTCGCCGTGCCACAGCTCAAGGGCGGGCAGCAGTTGTACGCCTATGAGATGCCGCTATTGAATGCATTGAATGCCACGTCGGCTCCTCTTGATGTGCCCTTTCAGGCCGCGGCAGAACGGTTCAATGATCATGGAGCGAAAGTTGAGTACATGGTGACGTTGGAAGCCCCCCTGAATGGACTGGGTTTCGCGCCGCAATCAGATCAAAAAAACAGTGCGGTCGATGCAGCGCTGCTCGCCGCCTTGAAGAATTCTAACGGCGAAATCGTCGAGAAGTTTAGCAAAGACTTTGCCGTGCAGGTCGCTCTCGACAAGGTGGATGCATACAAGGCGGGAAACCTGGTTCAAACGTTCCGAACCGAACTGCCTCCTGGGGTATATGCCCTGGAAGCAGCCGTAATGGACCGAAACGGCAGCAAGATCGGAGTAACGAAGAGCACCATCACGGTCCCACAACCCTCCGGCAAGCTGTCTATGAGTGACGTGGTCGTGATACGTCGGACCGACGCCCTCAAAGACAGCAATCAGGTCCTGGATGCCTTCTATTTCCCGGGCGGCAAGGTCGTGCCCACTCTGACTCGCACGCTCAAGGGCGGTCCAGGAAATGTTCTGCCTTTCTACTTTACTGTGTATCCGGATCGCGCCACCAAGGATCCTCTTAAGCTTACGATGTCCTTCTACAAGGAAGGACAATATCTCGGCGCGGCAGAGGCGCCGCTGCCGGATGTGCAACAAGACGGACGAATTCCTTACATCGCGAACTTGCCCGCGGATAAATTCACCCCAGGCGCATACGAAATCCACATCGGCGTCACTCAAGGCAGCTCCAAGGCGGAGGAGAAGGTTACAGTTCAGGTGAACTAGCGGACTTTAATGAGGCGCCTGGGCTTTTATGATGCCGTGGAGTCTACAACAAACAGCATCGTGGTGGCGGATGTTCGCGGAAACTACTGCGGCCAGGTCGACCTAGGGCACGGGACGAATTGGCCTAGGAGACGCGTGAATTTTTTGGAGAGCGTCTGCCGATGACGATCACACGCCGCAGGTTTGCGCAGTTGGGGATAGGGACTGCGTTTTCCCTCAGCGGTAAGTGGCTCCTGGCGCAGGGGCTTTCGACACACAGCGCAAAGCCATTGCCGAGATCGGCGCCCTCCGGCCGCCCTTTCCATGCTCGTTTCGTGGATGTTGGGCAGGATGCGGGTCTGCACGCGCCAGTCATCTATGGCGGGGTTGAGCAGAAGAAGTACCTCGTCGAGTCGACCGGTTGCGGCTGCGCGTTCATCGACTACGACAACGACGGGTGGATGGACATTTTCATTTTGTCGGGCACGCGTCTTGAGGGCGCACCCGACGGTGCCACCAATCGTCTTTACAAAAACAATCGTGATGGTACTTTCACGGACGTTACAAAAAAAGCAGGACTGCACTCAGTTGGTTGGGCTTGTGGCGTTTGCGTGGGTGACTATAACAACGACGGCTTTGACGACATTTTCTGCACCTGCTTCGGGCAAAACATTCTCTACCGCAATAACGGCGATGGCACCTTCACGGATGTGACCAAGACGGCCGGCCTCTCGAGCCAGGAGCAGCGCTGGGGCGCCGGTTGCAGCTTTGTGGACTACGATCGCGACGGATATCTCGACCTTTTCGTCTCCAACTACGTGCGGTTTTCCTTCGAGCAGGCGCCGGTCCCCGGGCAAAACAACAGCTGCCTCTGGCTAGGAATTCCCGTCGCTTGCGGGCCGCGCGGGCTGCCCACCGGCAGGCATTGGCTTTATCGAAACAATGGCGACGGGACGTTCACTGATGTCAGCGAACGCGCGGGCATCGCGGCAGCGACTTCGAGTTACGGCATGACGGTTGTAGCAGCCGATTTCGATGAAGACGGCTGGCCGGACATTTACGTTGCTTGTGATGCCACTGCGAGCCTCCTTTTCATGAATAACCACGATGGAACCTTTCGCGAAGAGGGAATCCTGCGGGGCGTCGCGTTGAACGATGACGGCATGGCGCAGGCGGGCATGGGTGTCGGAGCAGGAGATTATGATCTGGACGGGCACCTCGATCTTTTTAAGACCCACTTCGCCGACGATAGGAACATTCTTTATCGCAACGATGGAAAGGCCTACTTTCGGGACGCCACATCATCCTCGCGCCTGGGCGTCGAGACTCGTTATGTATGCTGGGGCGCAGGCATCGTTGATCTGGATAACGACGGCTATCCAGACTTGTTTATGACCACAGGTCATGTGGACCCGAAAGTTGAAAAAAAGCTCCCACAATATCCCAACAAGACACCGCGGGTGGTCTTCCGAAACTTGGGGCAAGGCATATTTGAAGAGTTGATCGACGAAGCAGGTCCCGGCGTTGCAGCCCGGCATTGTAGCCGCGGCTGCGCTTTCGGAGATTTCGATAATGATGGCGACGTTGACATCGTCGTCGTCAACCTTAACGAACCGCCGTCGCTTTTGCGAAACGACCTCACCGTAAAGGCCAATTGGATGAAGGTTAAGCTCGAAGGCACAAGATCCAATCACAGCGCAATCGGAGCTCGCGTCTTGGCGCATTATAGCGGGAAGACTCAAGCGCAAGCTGTCCTCAGTCAGTCCAGCTTCTTCTCCTGTAACGATCCCCGGTTGCACTTCGGGCTGGGGGCATCGGTCTCAGCTGACCTTGAGATATTTTGGCCGAGCGGCGTACATGAAGACTACAAAGGTATGCCGGCGAATCACCTGGTGACTATTCGGGAAGGGGTGGGAGTAGTGCCCAATCGCGGTTGGTCCGGATCGTGACGAAGCACCGCGGGATTTCGCGCTAGCCGCCAGCAACTGAAACACCACGCGGAAGCGCAGGGTATGCGGCGGAGCCAAATGAAGCGCACATGCCTACGCTCCGGTTATACTGCCTTAGGGGCTACAAGAGTGACACGGTGGTGGATGTTGGCGTGCTTGCTTTGTGGGAGCTTCGCGCAGGCACAAGATGAATCCGGGCAGCAGGCACTGGGCCGGGCCATCGAGCTGCATCAGTCAGGACGCTACGCCGAGGCGATCACCGAATATCAGGTCTATTTGAAAGTCCATCCGGAAGCGGCTGCGGTTCGCTCAAATCTGGGCGCGGCGCTGGCTCACGAGGGCCGCTACACCGAAGCCGTTCGGGAATACACGAAGGCCCTGGCGGCCGATCCAACCAACTACGGAATCCGCTTCAACCTTGCATTGGCGTACTACAAAACGGGCGAGATCAAACAGGCCATGAAGGAGTTCGAGGCGGTTTACGCGATTCAGCCGGTCGACGCACCCGAGCGGCGGCGGCTCACGCTGCTGCTTTCGGAATGCTACCTTCGCCAGGGCGAAGATGGGCGTGTGGTCGCGCTGCTAGATCCGCTGGCCGACACCGATCCAAACGACCTCGCACTGGCTTACTTACTCGGCACCGCGTTGCTGCACCAGGGGCAGGACGAGCGCGGAGCGCTCATGATCGAGCGCATCTTGCGGAATGGCGATACCGCTGAAGCCCACATGCTAATGGCTTCCACCCGCATGAAAGCGAACGACAAGAAGGGTGCTGCGGAGGAGGTGGACCGGGCTCTCGCGTTGAATCCAAATTTGCCGGAGGCATACAGTCTGCGCGGGAGATTGGCATTTCTCGCAGCCGACCTGGACGGTGCCGAGGCGTCGTTCCGTAAAGCGCTAGCTCTGGATCCGACTGCCTTTGAGGCGCTTCTTTGGCTGGGTACGCTGCTCCGGCAGGAAGGTAAACTTCAGGAAGCGCACTCCGGTCTGGAACAGGCCACGCAGTTGCGACCGAAAGATATCCGCGTCCGCTATCAGGTCGCGCTTATGCGCTCGGACGAAGGAGATGACCACCGCGCAGCGGCGCTCTTAGAGGCTCTAGTCAAAGACGCGCCCGAGTACACGGAGGCGCATCGCAGCCTCTCAACGATTTACTTTCGTCTGGGACGTGTGGCGGCAGCCCGACGAGAGAAGAAGATCGCTGAAGCGATGGACGCTGCGATCCAGGCTAGGGATCAGGCACGGGGTCGGAGCTTGCAGAAATGAACCGATGGATACGCGTCCTGCTCCTACTAGCGACGGTCTCGGGGCAGGGCGAGCCTCGGACGTTTGAAGAACTTTCCACCATGGCTCGTCAGGCTTACGAGGCGGATCATCCAGAGGAGGCCGCGCAACTCTACGGCCGCGCCGTCAAACTGCGTCCCGACTGGACCCAGGGGTGGTGGGCTCTCGGGATGATCGAATACCAGCGCGACCGTTACGTCGAGTGCCGCGATGCATTAACTCGAATGGTGGAACTGGATACCTCGGCCGCACCGGGCTGGGCGCTGCTCGGGTTGTGCGAATTTCGCACCAAGCAATACGACGTTGCATTCGAGCATCTGAAAAAAGCCCACATGTTGGTGCCGGTAACACAGGGCGGCGGGCCGTTGCTGGATATGGCCGACTACCATCTGTCCTTGCTGCTGAATCAGCAAGGCGCTTTCGAAGTGGCTCAAGAAATTCTGATGCGTGTTGCGCGCAAGGTTCGCAATAACCACGAGATGATGTTTGCCTCCGGTTTGCCATCACTGCGCATGCCCATCCTGCCTCCGGATGTGCCGGCGAACCAGCGGGACATCGTTGCAATGGCCGGCAAGGCTTTCTGGGATCTGGCGACTCAGACGCCTGACGAAGCTGAAGTTGACTTTAAAGCGCTGGTCTCCAAGTATCCGAAATTCCCCAATGTACATTATTTCTATGGTACATACCTTGCAGCCCGGGATCCCGAACGGTGCGCGTCAGAGTTTCTGCGGGAGCTAAGCATCACTCCCGACAGTGTGCCCGCCCGAGTTCAACTGGCCCTGCGCTACGTTCTCGAGAGCAAGCTGGCCGAGGCGCTGAAATTGGCTCGCGAGGCCGTGGCGCTGAGTCCTGATTCTGTGGGAGCACAGTTGGCGCTGGCGAAGACGCTCCGAACCCAAGGCGACAACGAGGGTGCTCTGGCAGCCCTCTTGGCGGCAGAGCGCCTCGACCCGGTGAGTCCGGCAATCCGGCTGCAGATTGTGAACGAGTATCGCGCCCTCGGTCGTATCGAAGATATGCGGCGCGAAAATGCCGAGTACACTCGCCTCAAAACGGAGCAGGCAAACTGGCCCTAAGGTTGCCTTGCAATCGCCAGATTTGACGGCCTTTAGGACATTTTCGCAATCCCTAAAACACAGAATTCCAAGGTACCAAGTGCTCGCCTCGATTATTGCCACCCTGAGGAGTCTGACAGCAAACGTTATGCGGGCGGGATATTGCCTCTGGCTCACGCCCATAAGAATTGGAGCGGCAGGAACCAGAAAAATCGATGTGTAACATAAAAAAAACGCTTGACAAGTCTAAGAACGGATAGTAGAAAACCGTTAATTTGAAACGTTAACGGTAACGCTTTCTCTTCCGAGATAGCGTTTACGCGTGATTCGGGGACCTGTGGTGGGTTTCTACAAAAAGAGGGGGTGTTTCATCGATGGCTCCTATTGTGCGACTCTCCGTACGCAATATCGATTTTCCGCGTGAAGTTTCGGTCGCGGCAGTTTTGCTTGTGGCCGCGGTCGTCGTTGCTCTGGCCTTGCCATTTCAGCCGCTGGCTCTCGCGCAGACGACTAGCGCGACCCTGACCGGAACTGTATTTGACGCGTCAGGCGCAGTCGTTGGCAATGCGACCGTCAGCCTGAAGAATGAAGCGAGCGGTGACTTGCGCGCGACGACGAGCAATGGCGATGGTTATTTCACCTTCGCTGCGGTCCCGCCTGGCACCTACTCGGTCACCGTGGAAAAAGACGGTTTTAGCATTTGGGAAGCAAAATCGATTGTACTGAACTCTGACGACAAGCGAAGTGTGTCGGGAATAAAACTCAGACCTGGCGCGAAGTCGGAGACCGTGGTTGTCGAAGCCTCCGACACCCAGATCACTCCGACGGAGTCTGGCGAGAAATCGACCCTCATCAACCAACATATCCTGCAGAACGTCGCCATCGTGGGCCAGAACGCCGCGGAGTTCGTCAAGATTATGCCGGGCATGGCAATGACGGGCGGTGTGATGAACGTGTCTTCATATGCAGCCCAAGATGAACGTACCGGCACGGGTCCTGTCGGGAGTTTCTCGGCGAACGGAACCCGCACCGCCGCTCTCGACATCACCTCGGACGGCGCTCATATCATTGACCCCGGGTGCAACTGCGGCCAGGCCATGAACACCAACGCCGACATGACTGCGGAACTGAAGGTGATGACCTCGAACTTTGGCGCTGACGAAGCCAAGGGGCCGGTGGTCATCAGCGCGATCGGGAAGTCCGGCGGCCAGCAGTTCCACGGCGAGGCCTACACTTATTTCAGGTATTACTCGTTGAACGCGAATGATCCGCAAAATATTGACGCGGGTTATGGGCGTCCCGAAACAAAGTACGTCTACCCTGGCTTCAACATCGGCGGCCCGGTGATCTTTCCCGGGACGCACTTTAACCAGAGCCACGAGAAGCTCTTCTTCTTCTTTGGGACGGAGTACTACAAGCAAGACGTAGACAACGGTGTGTACCACGCAGTGGTCCCCACGGCGGCGATGAGGCAAGGTAATTTCACCGATGCTGCCTATATCAGCAAGTTAAACGGCTACGCGGTTTCCGGGGTTCCGAACCAAAATGGGTTCACAAACGGAACACTTAACGGCACAAAACCCATCGACAAGAACGGGCTCGCGATGATGAACACTTACCCGCTACCTAACCAGGACCCGAGTAAGCTTGGCGGCTTTAATTACGCCAACGGCATGACGCGATACTCCAACATGTTGCAATTCCGAGGGCGCATCGATTACAACATCAGCCAGTCAACGAAGCTGTACGTGTCTTATAACCACCAGAATGATAACGCCTTAAATAGCCTCGATGTTCTCTGGGGCCCTGGAGGCACGAACAGCTGGGCTGCCCCGACGACGCCTTACCCCACACCTATTGCTGAGAAGAGTCAATCCGATGTTGTTACCGCGAATCTGACCAAGGTCTTCAGCCCCACGCTCACAAACGAAGTAATTTTTAGCTACACGTATTTGAACCTCCCGAACAGTTTCAGTGATCCGACCAAAGTGGAGCGCGGGTCGCTCGGTATCAACTACAACATGCTCTTCAGCCACCCCAATCAGCAAAATCTCATCTTCCCCCAGATGACCGGTTGGGGTGACGGCATATCCAACATGCTCAACACCGGATTTGAGCTCAACGGAACCGTCTATGCCAAGAAGACTCTGCCATCCGTGGCGGACAACCTGGTTAAGGTCTGGAAAACTCACACCACCAAGTTCGGCTTCTACTGGGAACGAGCCTGGAACGAGCAGCCCGGCAATGGAGGTGTCAACGGCGTGGCTGTGTTTAGCAACTGGGGCTCGAACGGCACAGGCAACGCGTACTCCGACATGCTCCTCGGCCAGACCACGCAGTACTCGGAATTGAATTTCGACGTAGTTCCCGCTTTCCGCTACATTGCATTGGAGTTCTATGCGACGGATTCCTGGAAAATATCGCGCCGCTTTACCCTGGATTACGGCATGCGCTTCTCGCACCTCGGGCCGTGGTCCGACACCACCGGCTATGGCTTTGCTTCTTGGTATCCGGCCCTATACAGCGCTGCCAAAGGTGGTTCAGTGAACGGGGCTACTTTCCCCGGCATTGAGTGGAACAAGGTGAACTCCGCGACGCCGCTCTCGGGTTCGGGCAGCCGGCTGCTTTACTACAATCCGCGTGTGGGTGTTGCTTGGGATATTTTTGGTACTGGCAGAACCGTGTTGCGCGGCGGTTACGGCATGTACCACTTCCATGACGAGCAGAACGTTCAGAATGGCGCCTACGGCATCGTTCGTGGATCTTTTTCATCTCCGACGCTGTGGAGCCCACAACTTTCTGCCCTTCCCGCCACCGCTGCCGCTACGCCGAGCGGAGTCACGGCCCTGGATCCGACAGACAGCGAGGAGCCGCGAACCCAGAGCTACAGCTTCAGTTTGGACGAGCGGCTGCCGTTCAAGAGCCTCTTGGAAGTTTCATACGTCGGCAGCAAGTCTGACTATCTGAGCAACTGGAACAATAACTTTGACCAGATCAATGACATCGGTGTAGGAACTATGTTCAATGCCAATACCTGTCCCGACTCATCAAAACCGACGAACTACAATCAGCCATGTGGCTGGCAGACGGGTGGCTACGACTCGACGGCGGTAACTCATGCCCGCCCACTTTGGGCTGGTCCTTGCACGACCGTAACCCCGTCACCAAATTGTCTTGGCACACTCAAGATCATTGACCATAAGATGTATTCCAACTACAACGGCTTGCAGGTTACGTGGAATAAACAAGCTGGGCACTTCACCTTCCTCAGCAACTACACTTTTAGCAAAGCGCTGGGCATTCGTGGCGAGGGCGGGGCGCCAAGTGGCGATCCCCTAAACCTGAGGAGCAACTACGGAACGTTACCCAACAATCGCTCGCACATCTTCAATCTTGCTTATGTCTATGAGTTCCCGACCGTCACCCATGCCAACCGGATCGTGAAAAGCGTTGCGAACGGCTGGCAAATATCCGGCACTGCCCAGTACCAAACCGGCGCTGACTTGCAGGCGTCGGTTAACTCGAACTTCGGCTACTCCGCCTTTATCAAGGCGGGCACGACGTTCATGGGTCAGACAACCACTGCCCCGATACAGGCGAGTAATCAAAACGTGCTTGGTACACCCGACATCACGTTGATGCCCACACTGACCTGCAATCCCAGCACAGGGCTAAAGGCAAACCAATACATCAACGGCGCCTGCTTTGCTCCATTTGCTACGCCCGGCCAGCAGGGCAACTATATCTTCCCGACCTTGACTGGCCCGGGATTCTTCGACACCGACTTGTCCCTATTCAAGAATTTCACCTTTGGCAGTTCCGAGAATAGGAAGCTGCAGTTCCGCTTCTCGGGATACAACTTCCTGAATCATCCGAATCGTACGTTCATCTCAGGCGATTCCGGCTTGAATCTCAATTTTAACTCAACCGGTACCCTGAACCCGAACTTCGGATACGCTACAAACAAGGTTGGCCACCGCATCATTCAGGTGATGGTCAAATTCTCCTTCTAATCGTTGCATTTTCTGGGTTGAGAGAAGGGCGGCGCCACTAGCCGCCCTTTTTCTTGGTGTGCCGAGCGGGAGCGATAGCGCGAGCCCACGATCAGTCCTGCGTAGTCGTAGACCCCAGACACGCCTAGAAACTTCATGCACGAGAACCGGGAGACCTCGGAGATGCCTGCGGCGCGGAAGTACTGCAGGACGGCGGGAGAAGGCCATGGCCGTACGGCCCGCGTGTACGTCACCGAGGAGTCGGACAGCGGAATATCCGGGATTCGTTTGCACCGAGGCGTCTTTGGCCGGGGATGGTGCGCATTTTCCTGCTCGGCTGCCCTCTCCATAGCGGCATTGCCGGCATGCCACCACTGGTTTTCTGTCGTGCTGGCCTTATTGTAGATAAGTTGGGTGTTCAATTGTAATTGATTTAGGTATGATGCGTTCTTTATGAGCAAACCATCCGACTTAATTCAGGGAACTCTTGATCTACTGATTCTCAAGACCATCGCGCTGGAGCCGATGCACGGATGGGCCATCGCGAAACGAATTCAACAAGTAAGCAAAGAGGTGCTGCAGGTGACGCAGGGAGCTCTATATCCGGCGCTGCACCGGCTCGAACAGCAGGGTTGGGTGCGCGGCGCGTGGCGTGAGAGCGAAAGCAGGCGAGAGGCGAAGTTTTACAGCCTCACGAAAGCAGGACGATTGCAACTCGATAAAGAGCTGGAGCAATGGCAGCGATTGTCGAGCGCCGTGGTGCTGGTTATCAACGCCGCGCAGGTGGTGTGAGATGAGGACCGGGCGCTGGTGGGACGTGCTTCGAATGAGGTTTCGCTCGCTGGTAAAGCGGCAGCGGGTGGAGACGGAACTCGATAAAGAATTGCGCTATCACGTTGAGCGGCAGACGGAAGAAAACATCGCGGCTGGTATGAACGCGCACGAAGCGCGGGAAGCTGCCGCGCGCATGTTTGGGGGAGTGAGCCAAATCGAGGAGGAGTGCCGGGATATGCGCCAAACACAATATCTCGAAAACTTTGTGCAGGACTTGCGGTACGCGGTGCGCATGCTGAGCAAGAGTCCGGCTTTTACGGTTGTGATTGTTCTGACGCTGGCGTTGAGCATCGGAGCTAACAGCGCAATCTTTAGCGTAATCGACGGGGTTCTGCTGAGGCCGCTGCCTTATCCGCAAGCGGAGCGGATTGCGCGAGTCTTCTACCGTAGCACGTCGTATCCGAAGTTCCCTGTGAATCCATGGGATTTTCTGGATTTTCGAGCGCGAAACCGCTCATTCGAGAATTTTGCGATGTACACGCATGCCGATGTGCAGCTCTCCGGCACGGGTAGCGATCCCGTGAAGCTGTCGGGGTTTCGGATTAGCTCCGGTTATTTCCGTGTGCTTGGTGTACAGCCAGCGCGCGGACGCGAATTTGATTTTTCGGAAGAGCGGCCGGGAAACGGAAACGTAGTGATCTTGAGTGATCGGGTCTGGCGGAATCAGTTTGGCGCAGCGGCGGACATTCTGGGCCGCAAGGTACTACTGGATTCGCAACCGTATACGGTGGTGGGGGTCATGCCCGCTGGAGTGGATCATCCAGGAAATTCGTACAACTCTGTGGCTTATGGTGACACGGTGGATGCGTGGACGCCGTTTACGTTTGACGGAAATCCGAACAATCGTGGATCGCATTATGTTGAAGGAATTGGGCGATTGAAGCCTGGTGTGACGGCGGAGCAAGCTGCTGCGGACTTCAACGGGATCATGACCGAGTTGGCTTCGCAACATGAAGGTGACAAAAGTTGGACCATCTATATGGTTCCGCTCTTTCAGGAGATTGTCGGCCCCGTTCACAAAATGCTGCTGGTGCTTTTCGGAGCGGTTGGATTGGTATTGCTGATTGCGTGTGTGAACGCCGCGAATCTTCTCTTGGCGCGGGCGGCTGCCCGGCAGAAAGAAATCGCCGTACGCGCTGCACTCGGAGCGGGTCGCGGCCGGCTGGTGCGGCAGATGTTGGCGGAAAGCTTGCTAATTTCGCTTCTTGGTGGAGCTTTGGGTGCATTGCTTGCGATAGTTGGCGTGCGCGTGCTGGTGTCCTTTTTGCCTCCGGGGTTTCCAAGAACGGACGCAATTCATGTGAACGGGTTTGTGTTCGCATTTACGGCGTTAGTGGCGGTTGCGACAGGATTATTTTTTGGATTGGTTCCTGCTGTGCTGGCTTCACGGACCGACCTGCAGCAAAGGTTACACGAAGGGGGAAGAGGTTCGAGCGGGAGCGGGCGGCAGACGCGGTTGCGCGCGGTACTTGTTGTGGGCGAAGTAGCATTGGCCTGCCTGCTGCTTGTGGGCGCGGGAGTAATGCTGCGCAGCTTTGTAAATTTGCTGAGGCTTGACCCTGGATTTCAGCCGGAGCATGTTTTGACGGCTGAGATCGCTCTACCTAATGCGAATTACAAGACGAGGGATAACATTACAAGTTTCTATCAAAGGCTGCTGACCAATTTGAATACGCTGCCGGGCATCCATGCAGTGGGTGCGGGAACCGATCTTCCTTGGACGGGGTACGACGAAAATATGGGAGGATTCACCATTGAAGGAAAGACTCCGCCGCCGCATGAAGAATTTCATGCGCGGTATCACACCGCGTCGCCGGATTACTTTCGAGCTGTGGGCATCCCGTTGGTGCACGGAAGATTTTTCAACGAGCGGGACACAAAGGATACGCCGCGAGTGTTGCTCGTCAATGACGTGATGGCACAGCGTTACTGGCCCGGAGAAGATGCGGTGGGGAAGCGCATCACCTTTGACGACAAACCCAAAGAGTCGGACTGGTTCCGAGTGGTGGGAGTTGTGGGAGACGTGAAAGATACGCCGGAAAGCAAAGGAGCCGAGCCGGCATTTTGGTGGCCGGTTTTGCAACAGCCATTTCCGTTCGCGAACATGACGATTGTATTACGCGCTAATTCTGCTCCACAGTTGCTGACAGAAGCGCTGCGAATTAACGTGCGCGAACTCGATCCTAGCCTCGCCGTGGCGCATGTACGATTGCTGGACCGAATTGCGGAGGAACAATTCTCGACGCCGCGCTTCGCACTATTTCTGATTGGGCTGTTTGGTGCGCTAGCGTTGTTGCTGGCGGCGATTGGGATCTATGGGGTGATTTCCTATTCGGTGAGCCAGAGGATGCATGAGTTTGGGATGCGAGTGGTTCTGGGCGCGAGTTCGCGGAATCTAATAAAGATGGTGATGCAACAAGGTGTGTTGCTGACGGTGATTGGCGTGGCGATCGGGCTGGGGTGCGCCCTGGCGTTCGCGGGCGTGATCGACAGCTTGTTGTATGGAGTGAGCGCTAGGGACCCGCTTACCCTTATCTGTGTGGGTGCAATGGCAGTTGGCGTGGCTATGCTAGCGAGCCTTCCTTCGGCGCGCCGTGCAACCGGTGCTGATCCGATGACAACCTTGCGAGCAGAGTGAGCGGCCCTCGATAGGAAATCCCGGTGGCGCGTCAGAACTCCAGAGTATCCGCGATCAGTCGTTGTGTTTAGCGATTCTGCATACTGACTTCCAGATTGCGGGCTGATGACGTTAGCGCTTTATCGGAGGCGCGCTTCGGATAAAGCCGTTAGAAGGAAGCCGCCCGTGGTTGCGGCGAAGCGGGCCTTATGCAAATGCAATCCTGAAAGCGCGGATCATTACGAATAGAATTAAATGCCGGTTCGGTCGGAAGCCACAGAGTCAAATCGGTCCGGCGTGCCTGTGCTGCGTAAAATGGCCTCAACTCATTCATGCCTAAGCGCTACCATGGGATCAACTCTGGCTGCCCGTCGCGCTGGTATATAACAAGCAACCAGTGCGACTCCAGCAAGCGAAAGCACGGTCTCAAATAGGATCGCAGGATCATTGGGACGCACTTCGTGCAGCAAGCTTCCGATAAGGCGCCCGGCGGCCAGCTCCGCAGCCAGCCCTGCGGCGAAACCCAGACCCGCAAGCCGCATGCCGTGTCGCAAGACGACCGACAACACGTTCGCTCGGCTTGCACCCAGGGACATGCGAATGCCGATCTCACGCGTGCGCTGCGTCACGAGATACGACAGGACACCGTAGATTCCGATCGCGGCCAGCAGTAGCGCCAGCCCCGAAAAGAGGCCCACGAGCATCGCCAGGAATTGCTGCCCGCTGGTATGTTTCGAAATCACTTCCTCCATCGTTCGAATGGCATACAGCGGTAGTGAGGGGTCAACCTGCCCAAGTACCTGCCGGACCTCACCGGCCACGCTCAGCGAAGGCGACGAAGTACGAAGGGTGATGAATAAAAATTGAGAACCGTCGAAAGGTTGATAAGCCTCTGGATATGGCGGGTTCGTGATCCCGTGCTGCTTGACATCACCTACGACGCCAACAACCTCCAGCCAAGGTCCATCTTTCTGCCCAAACGAAAACATCTGCCCGATGGGGTTCTGGCCCGGCCAAAATTCTCGCTCTGCGGTTTCGTTGATGATGACCGGACTTGTGATTGCTGCGCTTTGCTCTGGGGAAAGCTTTGATCCTGACTTGTCAATGGTCGCAAGGCGCTCAGCAACCGCAAATTTCCTCTGGATGTCTTCATCCGAGAACGTTCGTCCTTGCAAAACCGGAATTCCCATCACTTTGAAGTAGTCCGGGGAAGCTGCGTGATGCTCCACCAAGGGACCGCTCATCGGCTGAAAGGGCTTGCCGCGAATGGCTATGTACCCGTTGCTTCCACCTTCCAACGGGAGGCGAGTACTTAGTGCAATCGAGTCCACTCCGGGAATGCTTTTCAGCTTTTCGAGCACAGTTTCGGAGAACCTGAACTGCTGTTCGTCTTCTTTGTAACCCGAGTCCGGCAGGGAGATCGCCGCTGTCCAGACTCCCAGCGGGCGCACTCCGATGTTTTTATTGCGTAGCTGCAGGAAATCTTTGAGCAGCAACCCGGCTGACACAAGCAACAGCAGCGACAGCCCTACTTCCGCCACTACGAGCACGCTACTTGCAGACCGCCCTGTTCGTCCAATCGATCCGCCGGAGCCTCTTTTTAGCTGTTCAGTGAATTCTGTTCGCGAGATCTGCGATGCCGGGACGATTCCGAACAGCACGCTGGTGAGGAAACCCAACAGCAGTGTAAAGCCCAGGACTGCAAGATTGATGTCGATCACATTTGCACTCGGGAGCCCCAGATTCTTCAGTGAGGTGATGATCTTTATCCCCACTTCCGCGAAGAGCAGTCCCACAGCAGCTCCCGCGGTCCCCAGCAGCACGCTTTCTGTCAGTACTTGGCGAATGAGTCGCGCCCGCCCCGCGCCGAGCGCTCCGCGGATCGACATCTCTCGCTGCCGCTCCGCTGCCCGCGAGAGCAGCAAGTTGGCGATATTTGTACAGGCAATCAGCAATACGAGTGCTACGGCCCAGAGCATCATCACGAGAGAGCTGCGCGATTCAGCCACCAGGTCTTCGTGAAGTCCAACGATGGAGGCGCCGACTTTATAATTTGAGCCCGGGTACTGTTGCTCTATGTGGCTGGCGATCACCGTCATCTCAGCGTGTGCCTGCTGCAGCGTCACTCCCGGTTTTAGTCTGCCAATGACCGCAAAACTGTGACTTCCGCGAGGACCGAGACTCTTGCTGTCCATGTCCTGGGGAACCCAGAGCTGCGTCGCCTCTGATGGAAAGCGGAATCCGGCAGGCATCACGCCAACAACTCTGAACTTTTCACCATTCAGGTCGATGTCCGTCCCTATCGTCTTGGGGTCGCTGGCGAACTGGCTTTGCCACAAGCCATAACTAAGAATTGCTACATGATCATGTCCCGGCTCGTCCTCGCCAGCTGCCCATGTGCGTCCGAGCAAGGTGCGTGCTCCGAGCAGCGAAAAGAAGTTCGCCTCGGTTGGGGTGCCTAGGACATGGACAGGATTCTCACCACCCGTCAGGTTCATGGCATGAGTCCAACTGAATAGCGTCATGTCCTGAAAGCTATGGTTCTGGGTCTTCCAATCCAGAAAATCCGGACCGGTGAACGGATAGTTGCCGGGCGCAGCCTCTGTTTCGTAACAGCTAACTAGTTGTCCCGGCTGCTGGTACGGAAGCGGACGCAGAAGCACGGCGTCAATAATGCTGAAAATCGCGGTGTTTGCTCCAATTCCGAGCGCTAGAGTGAGAATCGCGATCGCAGTGAAGGAAGGCGACCGTTTCAGGCCGCGAACCCCGTAGCGGATGTCTTGGATGAGCGTGTCCATTTGGCCCTCCTGAGAACATGCTTTAGACGATCAATCACCATAGATGGTTAGGACAACGGCAGGACACGCGCCGATACATCGCTTAGGCACTTCAAAGTCGAAATCCGCGTCAACTCCTGATACGCGGTAACCGCAAGTGGGTTCCGGTACCCAAGTTGCCGGTTAGCCGATTTACCGGGCCACGAAGCCCTTCAGTTCGCAAGGACGTGCAAGACGGCAATCGCCAGTATGACTCCGGCAATAAGCGTTGTCGCGGCAAGGAAAAGGGAAGCCAAGTGCGCGCGGACCATGGCTAGCGATTTCCGCGATGTGAGCGGAAGAATAATGTCGCGGTTCCAACGGCGTAGCAATTCGGCGCAGCCGCTGACAAGTGCAATAAACGGTAGACCTAACAGAAGAACCCACAGGGTCCACATCCGGCCTGCATACCACATGACTAGCTGCTGAGCGCTGCGAGCGGGTTCGTATTGCAGCGGCTGGAGATTGCGCAACATGAGCGCAGTCATAAAGAGCGCAGCGGGGAAGATGAGCACCAGTTCCAAGAGGGCGATGATGCGTGTGCGCATATTGCTTTATTTCACAAAGTACTCGTAGATGTCAAGTACCGATTAACGCTCGCGCTTACGCGGCTGCCCTTGAAAAGCTGATACGGCCGAGAACATTGTGCGCGCGCTCGTCCTCCGGATTCGTGGCTAGAACGGCCTGGACCAGTTCTGCAGCCTTCTGGGGGTCGCCCCTGCGAAACCAGGCGATACCCGCTTCCACCTGTAGGTCGGCGTCGGCGGGAGTAAGCTTCACCGCCTCATCCAAGAGGCGCGTGGCCTGTTCGAACTGATCTTCCGAGATGGAAAGATTACCCAACTGCCGCAAACCCAGCGCAATGGTCTGACGATACGCGCTTTCCGCCTGGTCGAGATTGCCGCTGGCCAGCGATGCCTTGGCGGCCTCAAACTGCCGGCGAAGGGTTTCACCGGGATTGTCGGTTGCCTGAGTGACAGGGACAAAAGCCATCGTCAGCGCAAAAACCAATACGATGGCTCTGTGGCGGCCGCTCAACGGTAAAACGAACCCCGCAAACTGATGACGAGCTGGAGCCATGGTGTCCCTATGTGTTCGAAGAG
>WNFS01001054.1_pt1 | contig 25422 bp, 18 predicted proteins | sample 5400141 | NCBI WGS metagenome assembly WNFS01 (sample SAMN13153358, study PRJNA577476) | soil metagenome | isolation source: 60 cm saprolite under Madrone tree | place: USA:California | collected 2016-06-14
ATGCCAGCGCGTACAGGCGCCGAGTACATCCAGGGCCTGCAGGACCAGGAACGCGAGATCTGGCTTCGGGGCGAGCGCATCAAGGACGTGACGACGCACCCCGGCCTCGCCAACGGGGTACGGGCCATCGCGTCGCTGTACGACCTGCAGCACGACCCCGCGCTGCGCGACGAGATGACGTACGTGTCGCCCACCAGCCGCGCGCGGGTCGGCCTGTCGTTCGTGATTCCGCGCACCAAGCAGGAGCTCGAACGGCGGGGCGCGATGATGCTGCGCTGGGCGCGCACGACGTGCGGCATGATGGGCCGTTCGCCCGACTTCATGAACGTCACCTTCGCGGCCTGGGCCGCGGCGGGCGACTATTTCGCGCGGGGCCGGCCCCAGTTCGGCCAGAACATGCGGCGCTACTACGAATACATCAGCGAGCACGACCTGACTCTGACCCACTCGCTGATCAACCTGCAGCGCAGCCGGACCGTCTCCGGCATGTTCAACCTGGAAGCGGGGACGGCGCTCCAGGTGGTGCGCGAGACCGACGCCGGCATCGTGGTGCACGGGGCGCGCATCCTGGCGACACTCGGCCCCCTGGCGGACGAGATTGCCGTCTACTCGCCGCGCGTCGCGCGGCACACCGAGACCCACAGCCCGTTCGCGCTCAACTTCGCCATCCCCTGCGGAACGCCGGGGCTGAAGTTCCTGTGCCGGGAGAGCTTCGACCTCGGGCGGTCGCACTTCGAGCATCCGCTCGGCTCTCGCTTCGAGGAGATGGACTGCGTCGTTTTTTTCGACGACGTGCTGGTGCCGTGGGAGCGGGTGTTCCTGCTGGGTGACGTCGATCTGCTCAACGGCACGGCCACGGCCACCCACTCGATGACGCACACGGCGCACCAGGGCGCGGCCAAGAACATCGCCAAGTGCGAGTTCGTCCTCGGCCTCGCGCTCCTCATGACGAAGACGCTGGGGAACGCCCACCTGCCCCACTCCGAGGAGCGCCTGGGCGAGCTCATGCTCTACACCGAGCTCATGAAGGCCTGCATGCGCGCCGCCGAGGCCGACGCGCAGCTCGACGAGTGGGGCGTCATGTGTCCGGCTGCGTTGCCGGCGGAGAGCACCCGCAACCTCTTCATGACCGCCTATCCCCGAATGGTGGAGATCCTGCAGCTCCTCGGGTCGAGCAGCTTCATGATCACCCCGAGCGAGGCGGACTTCAGCGGCCCGCTGGCTCCGCAGATCGAGCAGTACCTGGCGACCGACACCGCCACGGCGCGCGAACGCGTGAAGCTCTTCCGCCTGGCCTGGGACGTCGCCGGCAGCGCCTTCGGCAGCCGGCAGGTTCTCTACGAACGCTTCTTCGCCAGCGATCCCCTGACCCGCGCACGCGCGCTGGGCGCCCTCTACCCCAAGGACGAGACGATGGCGCGCGTCCAGGAGTTCCTCGATGACGAATAAGCTCGAGTTCGGGCTCTTCGACTCCTTCGGTCCCTTCGAGATGCAGGAGTTTCCGACGGTGCTCGAGGTATACGAGGCGCACATCCGGCAGGCGCAGGAGGCCGAGCAGCTCGGCTATCGGTACTATTTCTTCATCGAGCACCAGAATTCCCCGGTCTGCTCGGTGACCGCGCCCAACATCTACCTGACCGCGCTGGCGTGCCGGACGAGCGTCCTCCGGTTCGGCCTCATGATCTACCAGTTGCCCTTCCACCACCCCGTCCGGCTGGCCCAGGACCTGGCGACGCTGGACCAGCTGTCCCGCGGCCGGCTGGAATTCGGCGCGGGCACGGGCGTCCTGATGCACGAATTCATCCGCTGGAACCTTCCCTTCGAGAGCCGGCACGAGATGAGCGCGGAAGCGCTGGACATCATCGTCAGAGCCTGGACGTCGGACACGCTGACGTACCAGGGCAAGTACTGGCAACTCGACGAGGCGATGCCGACCCCCAGGCCTTACCAGGCGCCCCACCCGCCCGTCTGGGTCGCCGCCCACAGCGCGGCCTCGTTCGACTACGCGGCCAAGCACAACTATGACATCGCGCAGAACATCGACGTCGACACGGTGATCGCCGAGAAGTTCGCCACCTACCGGAGGCTCTGGAAGCAGTACGCGCATCCCGGTCCCACGCCGCGCGCCTTCCTGGCCCGCCACGTCCACGTCGCCGAAACCGACGCGCAGGCTCGCGCCGAGGCCGAGCCCCATCTCCTGATGGGCTTCATCCAGGGCGGAGACCTCATCGCCAAAACGCGGGTCGGCTTCGGGCCTCCTGAGCGCGAGTCGCTGGAGCGATCAACCCCGGAGCGGAAGGAGCTGGGGCGCGTGTTTCAGGAATGCACGAAGTCCTACGACTTCTGGATCGACAACGGCCTGGCTATCGTCGGCAGCCCCGATAGCGTGATCAGAAGGATCGCAGCGCAACGCGAGCTGACGGGCTACGACATCCTCGGCGCCCGACACCGGATAGGCCATCTGGCGCCGGAGCTCGCGCACAAATCCATGCGGTTGTTCGCCGAGCACGTGATGCCGGCGTTCGCCTGACAGCGGGACCGGTTCAGTTGTAGAGGTGGCAGGCGACTCGGCGGCCCGGGGATACCTCGCAGAGCAAGGGCTCCTGCTCCGAGCAGCGCGGCATCACGAAGGGGCAGCGCGGGTGGAAGCTGCACCCGCGGGGCGGGTTGAGGGCGCTGGGCACTTCACCGCTGAGGACGATCTCCTCCCTCGCTTCGTCCGGGTGCGAGGGCAGCGACGCCGCGAACAGGGCCTTGGTGTAGGGGTGGAGCGGGCTGGTGCACAGCTCGAGGCTGTCGGCCACCTCGACGAGCTTCCCCAGGTACATGACGGCGGTCCGCTGGCTCACGTGGGCCACCGCCGCCAGATCGTGCGCGATGAACAGGTAGCTCACGCCGAGCCGTTGCTGGAGCTCCTCCAGCAGCGTGATGATGTGGGCGCGGATGGAAACGTCCAGAGCGGAGACGGGTTCGTCGAGCACGACGAGGCGAGCCTTGGTGGAGAGCGCCCGCGCGATCGCCAGCCGCTGTCGCTGCCCTCCGCTGAACTCGTGAGGGAAAAGGCGGGCCGCGTCGGGCCGGAGACCGACCAGCTCCAGCAGCTCGGTCACGCGCGCTCGCACCTCCGCCGAGGAGAGAGCCTCGTGCGCTTTGATCGGCTCGGCGATGATGTCGCTCACCCGCATGCGGGGACTGAGCGAGCTGTACGGGTCCTGGAAGACGACCTGGACCTGGCGCCGGTAGTCTTGCAGGTCCGCGCGGCTCAGCTCCGCGAGGTTACGACCATCGAACTCGATGGCACCGGCCGTGGGTTCTTCAGCCGCCAGCACGAGCTTCGACGTGGTCGTCTTGCCGCACCCGGACTCTCCGACGAGCCCGAGCGTCTCGCCTGGCTTGATCGTGAAGCTGATCCCGTCGACGGCCTTGACCACGCCCCGTGTCTTGCCGAAGAGCGAGCCGCCAACGGGGAAGTGTTTCCGGAGATCGCGCACGTCGAGCAGCGGCCTATCCACGCCCGGCGGCCTCCTCGTCGATGGGCAACCAGCACCTCACGTTGCCGTCGCCGTTCAGGTCGTGCTGCCCCGGTTCCTCGATGCGGCAGCGATCCATCGCCTGCCGGCAGCGGGGATGGAAGCTGCAGCCGGCCGGGAGGGCCGCAAGATCCGGCGGCTGGCCCGGGATACCGTAGAGCGGCTCCTTGACGCCGAGCTTCGGGATCGAGTCCAGCAACGCCTTGGTATAGGGATGCCGGGAGCGGTAGAACAGGCCACGCACCGATTGCATCTCCACGATCTTGCCCGCGTACATCACCGCGACCTTGTCGCACATCTTGGCGACGATCCCGAGGTTGTGCGTGACGAAGATCAGCGCGACGCCGGTCGCGCGCTGGAGATCCTTCAGCAGATTCAAGTACTGGAGCTGGATGGTGACGTCGAGGTTGGTGGTCGGCTCGTCGGCGATGATGATCCGCGGGCCCCCCGCCTGGGCGATGGCGCCGACGATGCGCTGGCGCATGCCGCCGCTCATCTGGTGGGGAAAGTCCTTCATCCGCCGCTCCGGTGAGGGAATCCGCACCGCGGCCAGTAGCTCCTTCACGCGCTGGCGCAGCTTCTGTCCGCGGAACGACTGATGGTAGTACGCCGGCTCGGCCACCTGGTCGTAGACGGAGAAGAGCGGGTCGAGCGACGCCATCGGATCCTGGAGGATGGTCGCGATCCGCCGCCCGCGGATCCGGCGCATCTCGGGCTGGCTCTTCTTCACCAGATCCTCGCCCTCGAGCTCGATGCTGCCGCTCACGATTTGGGCGCTCGGCGGGAGCAGGCGGACGATCGAGTGGCAGGTCGTGGTCTTGCCGCAACCGGATTCTCCGACGAGGCCGAAGGTCTCTCCGGCCTCGACCGAGAAGCTGACGCCGTCCACCGCCTTCACCACGCGCGTCCCGCGAAACCCGAAGTAGTACGTCCTGAGGTCGCTGACGCGCAGCAGCGGAGCCACGTTACCCCTTGACCTCCCAGACCTCCCAGGGCCACGGGAAGGGGGCGTTGACGGTGTCCCAGTAGTGGTGCACCGCCTCGCCTTCCGGCAGCACTTTCTGGGTGACGGCGTGCACGAACGGATTCAGGTAGACCGGCACCAGATAGTAGCCCTCGACAATGGCGCGCTGGATGTCCTTCGACAGACGATCCCGTTCGGCCACGTCGATGCTGGCCTCGTGCTTGGCCCAGAGAGACTCGATCTTCGGCTCGCAGATGTAGGAGGCCGGTCCCCCGCACACCGCGTAGAGCCGGATCAACTCCTTGGCGCCTCCCGGCCGCGGGTCGATCCGCTGCACGATGGTGCGGTTGCCCGGGAAGCCCTTGCGGCCCTTGCTGGTCTGCGCCATGTAGGCCGGCGCATCCAGCATCTGCAGCTTGGACCGCATGCCGACAGCGCGAAGGTCGTTGAGGATCCGCTCGGCCATGTCGAAGTACGGCACGAACGGAACGTACCAGTCGAAGTCGAACCCGTTGGGGAAGCCCGCCTCGGCCAGCAACTGCTTCGCCTTCGTCGGATCGTACGGTGGCACCGGCAATTCCGTGCCGTCCCCGCGCAGAGCGTCGCGGTTTTCGTGGCTGATCCAGTTGCCCCACGGCTTGCCGATCCCCTGGGTCTCCTGCTTGACCAGGAACTGTCGATTGATCGCCAGGCTGACGGCCTGGCGGACGCGCTTATCGTGGAAGGGGCTCGAGGGCTCGTTGTAGCCCGGGAACACGAGGTGCCAGGGCGCGGTGAAGTTCACCCGCTGGAGCAGCTTGCCCGTCATCCCGTAGGCGAGATCGAGCTCACCGGTCTCCAGGCCGGCCATGCGGGCGGCCAGATCCTTGATACCCCTGACGTTGATTGTCTTCACGCCGGGAGCTCGCCGCCAGTACTGGTCCCAGGCCTCGAATGACGCCTGCACGCCGGCTTCCTGGCTTACGAACTTGAACGGGCCGGCGCCCATGGGACGGGCTTTGAAGCCGTCCTTGCCCACCTGCTCGTAATAGTGCCTGGGAACGATCCACCCGATCCCGCTACCGGACCCGCTGTAGAGATCGAGGAAGTCAACGAACGGCCCCTTGAAGTGGAAGACAATCGTGCGGTCGTCCACGACCTGGATGTTCTCGACCTTATCTTGAAGGTACTTGAAGTTGAGGCCACGATAGTTCTCGTAGGTCCACTTGACGTCCGCCGTCGTGAGCGGACGGCCATCCTGGAATTTCAGACCGGGGCGCAGGCGGAAGGCCGCCCGCCTGAAATCCGCGGTCATCTCGGCGCGCTCGGCCAGGCTGTAGGTGAACTCCCCCTGCGGCATCGGCTTGATGAGCGCATCGTGGACCAGATAGTAGAAGTGCATGGCCGGACCGTGGTACCCGAGGGGATCGAACCATCCCGGATCGATGCCGAAGTGCAGCCCGATGTTCAGAGTACCCTTCGGCGCCCCCCTCCCCGCCTCGATCTGGGCGTCCTTGATGTCGAGCTTGGCCAGTGGTCCCGAAAGGATCGGCTTGGACGTGGACGGGACGCCCTGGCCCCAGGCGACGCCACACGTGAGTGTCAGCACCGAGAGGATAGCGAAGGATTTCTTCAGCATGTTCGCCTCGCCGACTAGCGGTTGCGCAGCTGCGGATCCAGGCGGACGCGCAGCCAGTCCCCGAGCATGTTCGCCGAAAGCACGAGCATCGTGATGCAGGTGCCCGGGAAGATCTCGAGCCACCACCTCCCCTCCATCAACGACTCCCGCTCCTGGGCCATCATGAGGCCCCACGACGGCTCCGGCGGGGGGACGCCGACGCCCAGGAAGCTGAGCGACGCCTCGATGATCACGGCCACGCCGACCTGGAGGCTGAAGAGCACCATGACGGTGTTCATCACGTTCGGGATCAGGTGCCGCCAGATGATCGTGAGCTTGCCGATGCCGTTGATCTCCGCGAGCTTCACGAACTCGCGCTCACGGATCGTCAGCACCTCGGCGCGGACGGCGCGGGAGTACCGGCTCCAGAACACCAGCGCGAGGATGAGCACCACGTTCCAGAGGCCCGGCCCGCGCACGCTCGACAGGAGGATCGCGAAGACCAGCGACGGCAGCGTCAGCCAGGCATCGGTGATCCGCATGATGATCTCGTCCCACCATCGGCCCATGTACCCGGCCAGGACGCCGAGCATCGTGCCGATCGCGCCGGCGAAGAGCGTGCCGGTGAGCGCGACGATCAACGAGATGCGGGCGCCGTGCATCAGCCGGCTCAGCACGTCGCGGCCCAGAAAGTCGGTGCCGAGCGGAGTGTCGAAGCCGCCGCCGCGAGCCCAGAAGGGCGGCACGTTGTCGATGTAGGGGCAGTCGGGCGTGGTGTACTTCGCGAGACACTGTTCCCGCGTCGGCTTCACCGGATCGAGCTTGTCGTGCGGAGCCAGGACCGGCGCCAGGACGGCTACGGACGCGAGGACTCCCAGAATGACGAGCGGAATCAAAGGAGCCTCGCGGATGACGCGGAAGCTGCGCCGGGCGGCGCGCGGGGCCGCGATCGGCTGGTCCGCGCCGACCGGGATCGTTGCCATGACGTCACCCTCCTCGGTCGAGGAGCCTCAGGCGCCTCGACGGTCGTTACGCCGACATGGTCCTATCGCGACAGCCGGATGCGCGGGTCGACGTACCCGTACAGGACATCGATCGTGAAGTTGAGCAGCACGATCATGAGTCCGGACATGAGCACGACGCCTTGCACCATCGGAAAGTCGCGGTTGCTCAGCGCGTCATAGAGCAGCTGGCCGACGCCGGGCCAGTTGAAGATCACCTCGATCACGACGGCGACATTCACCATGATCAAGAGATTCAACCCGGCGAAGGTCAGGACGGGGATCATCGAGTTCTTCAGCGCGTGCCGGGCGACGACCATCCGCTCGGGAACCCCCTTCAGGCGCACGAGCTTGATATAGTCGCTGCCGAGCACGTCGAGCATGCCGGAACGCGTGATCCGCAGCATCGCGCCCGAGAAGTACCAGCCCAGCGCGAAGGCCGGCATGACGAGATGCGCCCAGTCCCTGAACCAGAAGGTCACCCAGGTCCACGGGGCGTCCCAGATGAAGGCGCTCGAACCCTTGCCGAGCACCGGAAACCAGCCGAGCCCGATGCCGAAGACGAGGATCAGCACCAGCCCCACGAAGAAGCCCGGCATGGAGAGCCCGAACAAGGCGATCATCTTGCCGGTGTTGTCCCACCACGAGTTCACCTTCAACGCCGAGAGCATCCCGAACGGCACCCCGAACGAGATCGAGATCAGGAACGCGGCGAAGCCGAGCTTGAGCGAGTTCGGCAGCCGCTCGAAGTAGATGTCCCGGACGGGCAGGGACTTCTCGAACGAGTGCCCGAAGTCCGCCCGGAGGAGCCTGCCGACGAAGGAGAGGTACTGCCAGTAGAGCGGCTGATCCAGCCCCCAATTCTGCCTGAGTTGCGCCACGTACGCGGCGTCGGCGCCCGCCTCGGCCTTCATTGCGACGGGATCGCCGGTGAGCCGGACGAGGCCGAAGATGATCGTGACCAGAAGCCACAGGGTCACGACGCTGTAGAGCGCTCGGACGAGGATATACTTCCGCATCAGCGGTCCGCCTTGACCTCCCAGATCTCCCACGGCCACGGGTACGGCGCGTTGAGCGTGTCCCAGTACCGATGGAACCCCTCCCCTTCCGGCAGGACGCGCGGCCCGACGGCCGCGACGAACGGGTTCCAGTAGATCGGGACGAAATAGTGCTCGTCGAGGACGATCCGCTGGATCTGCTTGACGAGCCGTTCGCGCTCCGCGAGATCCAGGCTCGCCTGGTGCTTCTTCCACAACGCTTCGATCTGGGGATCACACATGAATGAGGACGGGCTATCGCACACGGCGTACACGGCGATGTTGGCCTTCGAGCCGCCGGCACGCGGGTCGATGTTCTGCACGATCGTGCGATTCCCGGGGAATCCCTTGCGCCCCTGCCCGATCTTCGATCGGAAGGCCGGGCCCTCCAGCGACTGCACCTTGCCGCGAATTCCGATCGCCCGAAGGTCGGTGATGATGCGCTCGGCCATGTCGAAGTATGGCGGGAACGGCGTGTAGTCGACCTCGAACCCGTCGGGGAACCCGGCCTGCGTCATCAACTGCTTCGCCTTCTCGAGGTTGAACTCCGGCACGGGAGCGTCCTGCCCCTGCAGCGCGTCGCGATTCTCCGGGCTGATCCAGTTGCCCCACGGCTTGCCGATGCCCTGCGTTTCCTGCTTCACGAGGAACTGGCGGTTGATCGCCAGGCTGACCGCCTGACGCACGCGCTTGTCGCGGAACGGGCTGCCCTGCTCGTTGCCGCCGGGGAACATGAGCCACCACGGCCCCGTGAAGTTCGGGTCCCACCGGAGGCTCTTGTCCGCCATCAGGCGGGAGAGCAACTTTCCCGTCATGCCGAACGCGAGGTCGAGCTCACCGGTCTGCAGCCCGGCCATGCGCGCCGTGAGGTCCCTGACGCCCTTGACGACGATCGTCTTGGTCGCCGGCGTCCGGCGCCAGTACTCCTCGAACGCCTCGAACGTCATCTGCACGCCGGCCTGCTGACTCACGAGCTTGTACGGGCCGGCACCGATCGGCTTGGCCTTGAACCCGTCGCGGCCGACCTTCTCGTAGTAGTGCTTGGGCACGATCCAGCCGATGCCGCCGATCCCGCCGTTGTAGAGGTCCATGAAGTCGATGAAGGGCTCCTTGAAGTGGAACACGATCGTGCGGTCGTCCGCGATCTGGATGTGCTCGAGCTTGTCGTGAAAGACTTTCGCGTAGGCGCCCTTGAAGCTCTCGTAGGTCCACTTCACGTCCGCGGTCGTCAGCGGCTGCCCATCGTGAAACTTGAGGCCCGGGCGCAGCCTGAAGGCCGCCCGCCTGAAGTCAGCCGATAGCTCCGCGTGCTCGGCCAGGCCATAGGTGACGTAGCCGTAGTTCATCGGTTTGATCATCGCGTCGTGAACGAGGTAGTCGTACATCTGCATCGTGATGACGTAGGAGTGCTCGAGCGGGTCGAGCCAGCCCGGGTCGAGCGCGAAGTGCATCGCGACCGTCAGCGTGCCCTTCGGCGTGCCTCTCGCCGTGTCGATCTGGGCGGGCTTGATGTCCAGCTTCGCCAGCGGCTCGCTGAGGATCGGGGTCCCGCCCGCCTTCTGCGCGACCGCTTGGCCACCAGCCGTCGCCATCAGGGCCAGAGCGACAGCGAGAGCCAGAAGCCCCCGGGTCGAAGCACGTTGAGTCATGTCGATCCTCCTCGTGTACGAATGGCGATCGAAGGCGCGACGGGAAACGATAACCAACAACCCTACCTACCCGAAAGAGTCGCACCATTATGGACAGGTTGCACCGCTTGTCAATGCACCGCCAAATGCCTTCGTCGGCAGGGTCCCAACGCGATCTACATCGCGCCCGCATGCCTCCAGGCGATGCCCGCTCGGTGGGCGACCACTACCAGCACGGCCACGCCCAGGAGAGCGGTGAGGCCGCCCGCGGCGCAGGCAACGCGCACGCCCTGGTGCTCGGCGATGATGCCGACCAGCAGTGAGCCGAAGGGAGTCATGCCAGCGAAGGTCACGGTGTACAGTCCCATCACCCGTCCACGGAGCTCGTTGGGCGCGATGAGCTGGAGCATGATGTTGCAACCCGTCGTGAAGAGGATCTGACAGCATCCGAGAAGAGCGAGCACGGCGGCCGCGGTGGCGAACTGGCCGACCAGCGCCAGCGCGACGAGCCCGGCGCAGAGCGTCGCCGCCGAGCCCGCCAGGAACGAGAGCGGAGGTTGACCGCGCCGAAGCAGCGCAACACCGAATCCTCCGGCAACGGCCCCGGCCCCCAATGCGGACATGAGGAGCCCGAACCCGTGCGCTCCCTGGTTCAGCACGTCGCGGGCGACCAGGGGCACCACGACGTTGAAGTTGAGAACCAGGAGGCTCACGACGATCATCAGCCCGAGAGTGAACGCCACCGGCGGAGTTCCCCCCGCATAGGCCAGCGCGCCGAGAACCCCTTCCCGGATTCCGAGCCGGCCGGCGGGATCGGGGCGCCCTTCGGTACGAATCGCCAAAAGGGCCACCAGCACGGCGATGAAACTCACGCCGTTCAGAAGAAAGGCGAGGGCCACGCCGAAGGCGGCGATGAGCAGCCCGGCGACGGCGGGGCCAACAATGCGGGCGCCGTTCATGACCACCGAGTTGAGCGCGACGGCGTTGGCCAAGTCGGCCCTGCCAACGAGATCGGTGACATACGCCTGGCGCGCCGGGATGTCGATCGCCCGACCCAGCCCGTAAATCGCGGCGAGGACCGCCACGTGCCAGTACTGGATGTAGCCGCTCCAGACGAGGACGGCCAGCACCAGCGCCTGCAGCTTCATGGCCGTCTGGCTCACGAGCAGAACCCGCCGCTTGGCGAAGCGGTCGCTCAGCGCGCCACCGATCGGTGACAGGAGCAGGACCGGCGTGAACTGAAGCGCGCTGACGATTCCGAGCTGGAGCGGAGAGTGGGTTAGCTCCAGCACGAGCCACGCCTGCGCCACGCTCTGCATCCAGGTCCCGATCTGCGAGACTAGCTGGCCGATCCAGAACAGCCGGAAGTCGCGGTGCCGGAGAGCCCCCAGGCGCACCGGTCGGGGCGCCCGTGCGAGCCCTCCGATTCCTTCGGTGGCTTCCGATCCCCCGGGCATTGTCCTGACTGTACACGAGCCGACTTAATGAGAACGACATGCAATACTGACCGGCAATCCCGGTTCGCCTCGTCCTCGATGCCGCGAAACCAGCCGGCGGGAACGTCGTGACGCTGGTGCGGCCGCCAAAGGTATCCTGGTGGTGGTGAACCTGGTCTTCGCTTCCGGCTTCCTCGTCCCCCAGCGCTGTCTCGGGCAGGACTACTTTCGCGGAGCTCGCGCGGCATTTCCTGGCGCCTGCTTTCCCCAGGTGCCGGTGGTCGGCTCCATCGAGATGAGGGCCCAGGCGCTGGCCACCGAAATCACCGCCTTTCGCTTTCCAGAACCGCACGCGCGCATTCACATTGTCGCGCACAGCATGGGCGGACTGGACGCCCGCTGCGCCCTGCATCGAGACGTCTCCGGGTTGGCCCCGCGCGTCGCGTCGCTCTCGACGATCGCCACGCCGCACCGGGGAAGCCCTATCGCAGATCTGCTCGTCGGCCCAGACGCGGGCGGACGTCCCGTGCGCCGCGTGGTGTACGAGGCGCTGCGGGGCGTCGTTGCTGTATTCGGGCTCCCCACTGGAGCGCTCGACAATCTGACCACGGCGTATGCCCGGCGGTTCAACGAGGCTCATCCCGACATCGCGGACATCCCCTGCTACTGCTATGCCGGCAACAGCGCGACGTCGTATCTGCTGCAGTTGACGTCCGCCTACATCAGGAACGCGGGCCAGGCTGAAGACGAGCGGGAAAATGACGGGTTGGTGAGCGTCGCCTCGGCGTCCTGGAAACCGCTGGCCGAGTCTCCGTGGCCAACGGATCACCTCGGCGAGGTCGGGCACAGCCTGACCCCGCCGAGCTTTGCCTCGAGCTTCCCCCATCTGGAGGCTCTGCGCCGTGTGATCGAGCGCGCGGGGGCCGGCGCATGAGCGGCGTCATCCCTCGAGGGCGCGACGAGTCCCCCGGGGCGTCGTGGCGTGGCGCACGAGATCGGCGAGGGGGCCGGGCGTCCAGCCGTCACACAGTCGCGCGATCGCGTGCACCCCAAGCATGCGATAGCTCTCGAACTGCGATTCACCGAAGAACTGGTCCACCGTCCACTCGTGGGGAAACTGGTCGTTGGCCATTGCGTACTGATAGATGTCGGGCGGCTCACTTCCATAGAAGGCGGGCTTGACGTAGAGGAGCCAGCCGTCGCGGGCGTCGAGGGCCGCGGCGGCCGCCGCCGGGTCGGCCAGCGTCGGCGGTGGATCCACGACGGAGTAGCGAATGCGTCCTACCGCCCAGTACAGCCCGCGGGCGCGGGTCACCGGATCGGCCGAGCGGGGGTAGATCGACATACCGTTCGGGAAATCGATGGGAATCCCGAGATCGGCGCGGATCTTGCGAATCGCGCCGCCGAGATCGTTCAGCCCACAGGTGACGTCGCAGCCCGCGTCGCTGACGACGATGAAGTGACAGCGCCGGAGGACCATCTCGTAGAGGCCCAGGTTGTCGAAGTGCCCACCGTCCGACAGGTACACGTAGGGTGAGGTGCTGTCCGTGAGGCCGAAGGCTTCCGCCACGATCGGGCGGACGGTGAAGCGGGGACTCGAGAGATAGAACGTGTTGTCACCGGCGCGGCCCGGATTTCCCAGCCACCAGCCCAGGCGGGCGTTGAAGAACGTCATCAGGAAGGTGACCAGCGGTGAGGAGTGATAGCCCATGTTCGGGCTCGCGGCGGCGCCGGAGATCGTGATCGCCGTCCCCAGGGAGACGCCCCGAGGGCCACCGTAGTAGCGTGGCGGTGTGTCGGACCTCGAGCGCGTCCGACGGTAGCCCTCGTCGTGGCCGACCGCTACGCTGCCGGCGTGCAGCGGTGACACCGTGAAGCTGTGCGCCTTGCGCTCCTGCCAGGCCAGCCGATCGCCGTGGACCAGGTTGAGCGCCACGTTGACGACGTGAAAGAGCGCCTTCCGGCCTGGCTGCCGGCTGGGCGCTGGCGCCGACGGCGGTGGGTTCGGCCACAGCTCATGCATCTGGATGTTGTCGGCCTCGTCGAAGCCGGTGAACGGGTTGCTGTCGCGCTCGAGGTTCGAGGCGCCCAGGTAGGCGCGGATCAGCCGGGCCCGGTACATCGCGTGCAGCGAGAACTTGTTGGTGTTGATAAGCCAGGCGGCGCCGCTGCCGAGCAGCGCGAGGCCGGCGCCGACCACGACCACGAGCACCGGCGAGGAGCTGAGGAGCACCTTGACATGGTCCAGCGGGACCTGCGGCACATCGGGCCACGGCGTCGGGAACGGTCCGCTCAGCGCGAGATCCGGGGCGCGATCCATCAACCACCGGAGCAGACCGCTCGTGAACAAGGACATGGCGAGCAGAAGAACGGCCGCGAAGACCGCGGCAGCCGCCGGCAGGCCCAGGCCGCCGAGTTTGGACGCCAGCCCGGGCGGGGCCGACGCCGACCCGACGGCCGACCGCGCGCTCCATCCTCCCACCAGGGCGATCAGGCCCGACGCACCTCCGACCGAGGCCAGCAACCACGTCACCACCGGCCGGGAAAAGAGCAAAGGGCCGAACAGGACGAGGGAGCTCAGCAGCATCCAGACGACCCCCGAGATGAGCGTCCACGCTCCACAGCGCGCCCACCACTCGCGGTCCTCGTCGTTGGTCCAGCGGCTCAACAGGCCCACCAGGAGCGTGGCCGCCAGCAGAAACGCGCCCAGGAACACGCTGGGCGCCATGCACGCGTAGAGAAGCGTGAAGCGACCGAGCCTCCCGTGGTCGTTGAATAACAGGTAGGCGAGACACCACGCGAGGAAGCCGGCCGCCGCGCCGGCGATGACGACGACGCCCAGCTCGGACAGGGCAGCCCCGATCTTGTGCGCGCGGGATCCCTTCGATGGCCGAGCAGCCCCCCAGGGAGTCATGAGCCAGAGGGTGTACCCGGTCCAGGCGATCAGGTGGACGACGACTCCGAAGTACACGAAGTGCTTCCACTCGAGCGTCGGCGACCAGGCCCAGTAGAGGGTGAGGCACAGCATTGCGATCAGGAGCGGGGCCAGGCCAAGTGTCAGGAATCTTCCCTGGCCTCGCCGCGCGGTCGTGCTGCTCGGGATGCTGGCACCGAGGTAGGCGACCGCCCAGGCCAACGCGATCACCCCGAGACCAAGGAGGATGTTGCTGGCGTGTCCGCCCTGGATCAGGGCCAGGTATAGTCGGGGCACGAGGAGCCCGGCCGCGAGCAGAGGCAGCAGGACGACCCAGAGGAGAATCAGGTTACGCAGGATCGTGCCGGCGAGGGTCCAGGTGTCGGCCGAGAGCAGGCCCGAGCGCGGCGCCAGGTAGTTACTGTAGTCGCGGAGGTGAGACACGGGCGAGGGCTCGGGATCGAGCTTGTCCGACGAGTCGAGGGCGGCCAGCGAAGCGGCGACAACCGCCACGTCGTCGCGCGAGTGATGGAGCCACGCCGTCAGCCAGCCGCCGATGTAGCCGCCACCCGAGACCGTCGAGAGGTAGTGAAACTGTGGAAGGACCTTGACCTTGGCCAGTCCTTGCAGAACTCCCAGCGCAAACGTCGCGCTCCGGATTCCCCCGCCCGACAGACACAGGGCGGAGCGCTTCTCGCGGAGATCGTGAATGGCCTCGTAGAGCCAACCGAGTCCGACCGGGCCGTTCAGCGGCCCGTGCAGACACTCGTACTCCTCCGCGAGCACCCGCTCGACGGAAAGGCTCCCCTCCGATAGCTCCCGACTCGCCGCCCGGCTGTTGCCGAGGGCCTCGAACTCCCCGTGGGCCACGACGTGCAGCACGAGCTGAAGGAAGACGGCGACCACGATGGGGAAAGCCGCCCACTCCACGAAGCGAGGATTGACTAGCCCGGACAGGCACACCACTCCAGCCACGCCGTAGGCCAGCCCCGTCGCCGCGCGCAGGAGCGAGGTCCACCGGCCGGACATGCGATGTGGCCGAAACAGGAGCACGAAGGTGAGGAAGACGATGCCGAGCAGCCCCCATTTCGTGAGGCCGGCCCACCGGACGAGCGGAAGCGGATCGGGGCGGGAGAGCTCGTGGAGGATTGCGAGGTTCTCGACGACGTCGGCCGCCCCGGCTGCCGCCGCCACAAGCGCGACGCCCGGGTGAAGCGCGAGAGCGGTCGCACCCCACAGCCCAACGTAGGAGGCGATGAGGACGAAATCCACGAGCGTCTGGTCGTGGAGCTGCTGGCGGACGCCCGACCCGACCTCGCCGAGAGTGGACTTGACGTCGTTCGGCGGGCACACCGTTACGGCCAGCGTGATCCTGCCAACCCCGCACGGCACCTCGATCCTTCCCTTGGGGGCGAGGGCGGAGGTCGCCCACGCCGAGACGATGACCGAGAAGACGAGCAGGATGTAGGTTCCCCGTCCCATGCCTGGACCTCGTAAGGTCACCGTGCCTGATCTTAAACCTTTGATCGGGCCAGCCCATCAATAGCAACCTGTGCTGGGCAGCGTGCACGGCAAATACGAAGCGCTGGGAATCTATCCAGGTTGGCACTTCCAGGTGGCGCACTACTGAATCGGAAGGAACAGATTGTCGCGACCCACAGGGAAGGGCGCGCCCTTCCCCGTGGGCGATGTGCGACGCTCAATCGTTACGGCACCACGACGCTCGTGCTGTCACCCGCCGCAGAGATCTGGAAGGTGCCGGCCGCCGTGTTGGCAGTGTAGTAATACGAACCCACCGGCGTCCAGTTGGCGGGCGGCTTAGGAAGCGACGCCATGAACGGACCGGCGAACTGGCCCTGGGGGTTGGAGACCGACAGGGTGAGAGAGGTCAGCGAGACCGGTAATACCTCCATGTGGGCGGCGTAGACCGCCGCCGCGGAGGCGAGAGACCGGGTATCGGCCTGGGCCTTGGCGACCCGCGCGCGCGCCTGAACGTTGGCGTAGAGCGGGATGGCGATGGCCGCCAGGATGCCGATGATCGCGACGACGATCATCAGCTCGATCAGGGTGAAACCTCGCTGGTTACCGAGATTCAGATGCCGTCTATACCAAAATCGAAGCATGCGCTCCTCCTTTGTGTTCGAGTTTCTACCAGATTGCGGTCACGCGCTCCCGCCTTTAGAGGAGGGCGGGGCGCTCCTAGGCGCAGGACGAGAGGGAGTGCGGAGGAGCGCGGGGCTCCGAGAGGCGAACGGTGGCAAAATCAAGAAAGCACGATTCGAGCGAAATGAGGGCGGCGTGGCAGGCATCGCCAGCCGTAGGCGCCTTGGCTTCAGCCGTGTCGTCGATAAAAATGAGCCGGTTAAAGATCTCATCGCCGTCGGGCTTGTCGTTGTTCTCGATCCGTACGACGCCGGTCGAGTCGAAGTCCAGTTCGGCCAGCCGGTGCTCCGTGAACGTGAGGAGTAACAGACCGCAGAATAGGATTGTGAGCGGAGTCCCCTGGCGGGCAGTCGCGTTCATGTCATTCCGTCTATATGTGCAGTTTTGCTGCCAAGGCGACCACCCCTTCAAGTCACGGCCTTAGGAGCACCTCGGACGCAGCTGGACTGGAAGGAACCAGACGGGCGTGCCCATTTTCGACGTAATCGGTGCCTCCCCGACACCGTGGACCCGCGCGGGCCGAAGGGGAAGTGAGGATTGCCGCTTGCTGCTTATGTCCGCCTCGCGCAGCGTGTCTTCGAGCCTGGTCGTCGGCTCGGCGGGCAGGGCTTCGATGCGAGCCAAAGCTTCGCGTGCGAAATCGACGACTCGGGCTCACGCTTCTTCTCTGGCCGCCGGTCCGCCGAGCCCCTCACGGAAGGTCAGCCTGGTCCCTGACCGCCTGTGGGAATCGCTGAGCAAGTTGCACGAACATCGTCCCGACTGCAACGAGCGTCCAGAGGAGCCAAAAGAGCACGCGGCGGCTCATGGCATCATCCTCAGGTGGCGAGCGGCGCGGCGAGGATGCCGAGGGCGAGGACGACTGCCGTGTGATGCCTCAGCACAGCGGCGCCAGAACCCTTTGTGGAGCCGCTCGGCCGCTCCCCAGCCCGCCTACTGTCCAGCAGCCCGCCACGCATCGACGATCGACCAGAGCCAAAGAGCCAGCAGGATCACCGTCGGGACGGTCAGCGCGGCTCCAGGGTGAACGAGGGCCAGGGGCTCGGCCGGCATTCCCCGGCCGATCAGCCAACTGAGGACGCCCGCTACGATCACAGACAGCCCGCCCTTGACGTGTTGGCGGTTGTAGAACTGACCCAGGCCGGGGAAGATCCCCGAAAGGACCAGGGCAATCGTTTGTCGGCGTCGTGAGCCAGGATCGCGCATCGCTACTCCACGACCTGATCCGCCCGCCCCAGCACCGACGGCGGGATAGTGAGGCCGAGGGCCTTGGCGGTCTGCGCCTCGACAGCAAACGGCGCAAGCGTGCGGCTGACAGCGACGATGACAGCGGGCCCGATCAACCGCATGGGGCACCTCGGTTGAGGACGGCTGCCGGAGAGTCTAGCCGAACGCCACGACGCGCACCAGCACAGCGCCGCACGAGCACGTCATCCAGACGCCGGCCGCCCTGCCACCACTCGAGCACCTTGAAGGCTGGCACAGGCCGACGAGTTCGACCTCAACGTCTGGCGCGCCTCATCGGAACTCGTGATTGCGGTGAGTGGCTCGGCCAATGTATTCTCACGCGCGCAGGACGCGCCCTTCGTCTCGAGGATCCGGTCAGCGACGTCACTGGGCGCCGCAAGGGGGCCGAGGCTGATGTGGCACTCCAAATTCCGCCCCAATCGATCCCCTCCTGGTGCGTGGTCTCCTCCGCCCGGTCCCTCCACTGACCCGACGTCGGGTCGCTCCAAGAATTCGGAGAGGGGGCCCCATGGACATGTGCCAGCCGAAGCTCACTCGGAGGTTGTCGCGGCGCGACCTTTTGAGAGCCGGCCTTGCCGCGAGCGCGATGCTGTCGGCCGAACCCGTGCTCGCGCCACGCCCGGGTTGGGCCCAGCCCAAGCGCGGCGGAGTTCTCCGCGTGTGGGGCTACGATCCGCCCCACTTCGACCCGCATCTGATCCTGGGCGGCAAGACGCACAACACGCTGAGCTTCGTCTACAGCAGACTCCTGCGCCACAAGGTCGGCGCCGGGGTGCCGCCGGGGAACTTCACCATCGAGCCTGATCTGGCGGAGCGCTGGGACCAGCTGGATGAGACGACCTACGTCTTCCACCTGCGCCGAGGGGTCCGGTGGCACAACAAGCCGCCCGTCAACGGGCGCGAGCTGATCGCGGACGACGTCAAGTTCACGTATGACCGCTTCCTGACGGAGAAAGGCAATCCCCTGCGCTACATGCTCGACCCGGTGGATCGGGTCGAGGTCGTGGATCGCTACACGGTTCGGTTCCGCCTGAAGGAGCCCTTCGTCTGGCTGCCCAACATGCTGGCGAACCCGTTGAGCACCTGGATCGTCGCCCGCGAGGTCGTCGAGAAGTACGGAGATCTCAAGAAGGCCGAGACGGCGATCGGCACCGGCCCCTTCACCCTGGAGCGCTACGACCCGAACGTGAAAACTGTCTTCCGGCGCAACCCTGACTACTTCAGATCGGGCGAGCCCTGGGTCGACGGGGTCGAATGGGTGGTCATGGACGACGCGGTCTCCGCGCTGGCCGCGTATCGCGCGGGGAAGCTCGACTGTGGCGCCTGGCACTGGTGGTCCGTTCGACAGCAAGACATCGCCGCGATGAAGAAGAGCCATCCGCACCTGCTCTACCAGGACTTCCTATCCACCGTGACCCACCGGATCTGGATGCGGACCGACAAGCCTCCCTTCAACGACGTGCGCGTCCGTCGCGCGATCTCTCACGCGGTCGATCGCCAGGTGGTCATCGAGGCCGTCTTCCTCAGGGGAGAGCCAAGCCCCGCGATCTCCCGGGGACTGCCCGAGTGGTCGCTGCGAGTCGATCAGCTCGGTGCTGGAGCCAAGTACTACCGGCACGATCCGAAAGAGGCGCGGCGGCTCCTGGCCGAGGCCGGCTTTCCCCAGGGCTTGAAGACCCAGCTCAGCGGAACTTCCGGTCTCGGCGCCGACCTGGTCGACTCCTTCCAGCTCGTCCAGCGCCAGCTCAAGGAAAGCGGCATCGAGACGGAGCTGAAGATCCAGGAATACGGCGCCTACATGTCGACGACGACGCAGGGAAAGTTCGAGGGCATGGCGATGGGCCCGTTCGCGATCTCCTGGGAACCGCACAGCCCCCTCTACGGGATGTACCTGCCCGAGCAACCGCGCAATAGCAGCCACGTCAATGATCCCAGGCTGACGGGAATGCTGAAGGAGCAGATGCGCATCAGGGAGCTGGAAGCCCGCCGGAAGCTCATCTTCGACATCCAGCGATATGCCGCCGAGCAGCAGTACTACGTCGATCTCTACTCCGTAGGCATCACCGGATCCTGGCAGCCCTATGTGAAGAACTACGCGCCGAACCCGAGCTTCGACTACGGCAACCGCGCCGCCGCGCTCTGGCTCGATAAGTAAATGGGGGGGCCCGAAATGGCCTCCCATATCCCCCAGCGCTCGGGGCGTCCCGGCCAAGCTGTGACGCCCTCGATGCCGCGCTAGCACATAGGAGGGCGTTCATGGGCACAGCGAATCCGAAACTCTCGCCGCGGCTGACACGTCGCGATCTGCTCAAAGCCGGCCTCGCCGTCGGCGCGACGCTGTCCGCTGAACCCGTCCTGACCCCCGGCAGGCTCTGGGCCCAGCCCAAGCGCGGCGGCATTCTGCGTGTCCGCGGCTACGATCCGCCCCACTTCGACCCGCATCAGACCCTGAACTTCAAGACCAACAACACGCTGAGCTTCGTGTACAGCAAGCTCGTCCGCCACAAGGTGGGCGCGGGCGTGACGCCGGGGACCTTCACGGTCGAGCCCGACCTGGCCGAGCGCTGGGAGGAACCGGACGACACGACCGTGGTCTTCCATCTGCGCAAGGGTGTCCGCTGGCCCAACAAGCCGCCGCTCAACGGGCGCGAGCTCATCGCCGAGGACGTCAAGTTCACGTATGACCGGTTCCTGACGGAGAAGGCCAACCCGCTCAAATTCATGCTCGATCCCGTGGATCGGGTGGAGGTCGTGGACCGCTACACAGTAAGGTTCCGCCTGAAGGATCCGTTCGTGTGGCTCCTCAACATGCTCGCCAACCCGACCGGCACCTGGATCGTCGCCCGGGAGATGGTGGAGAAGTATGGCGATCTGAAGCGGGCCGAGACGGCGGTCGGCACCGGTCCGTTCATCCTGGAGCGCTACGAGCCCAACGTGAAGACCGTTTTTCGGCGGAACCCGGACTATTTCCGGCCGGGCCTTCCCTCGGTCGACGGCGTGGACTGGCTGGTGATGGAGGACGAGGCCGCCCAGCTGGCCGCCTACCGCTCGGGACAGATCGACTGTGGCCCCTGGCACCAGTGGGCCGTTCGGCAACAGGATCTGGCCGCGCTCAAGAAGAGCCATCCGCAGCTCGCCTACCAGGACTTCCTGTCCAACGTGACGACCGGGATCTACATGCGGACCGACAAGCCGCCGTTCAACGACGTGCGGGTACGCCGCGCAATCTCTCACGCCGTCGATCGGCGGGCCATCATCGAGGCGGTGTTCCTCCGGGGAGAGCCGACGCCCGCCATCGGCCGGGGCCTGACCGAATGGTCCCCGCGCATCGACCAACTCGGCCCCGGTGCCCAGTACTACCGCCACGATCCCAAGGAGGCGCGGCGGCTTCTGGCCGAGGCGGGCTTCCCGCAGGGTCTCAAGACGACGCTCACCGTCACCGGGGGCTACGGCTCCGACGTACTCGACTCCTTCCAACTCGCCCAGCGCCAGCTCAAGGAGAGCGGCATCGAGGCGGAGCTGAAGGTGCAGGAGTACGGGGCGTACATCGCGACGACGTTCCTGGGCAAGTACGAAGGCATGGCCCTGGGCCCGTTCAGCATCGCCTGGGAACCGCACACCGCCCTCTATGGCATGTATACGCCGGAACAATCCCGCAACAGCGGCCACGTCGCCGACGCCAAGATCGTGTCGATGCTGAAGCAGCAGATGCGCACGAAGGATCTGGAGGCGCGCCGGAAGCTCATCTTCGACATCCAGCGGTACGCCGCGGAGCAGCAGTACTACGTGTATCTGTACTCCCCGATGTTCACGGGATCGTGGCAACCGTCTGTGAAGAACTACGCCTCGAACCCCAGCTTCGACTACGGGAACCGCGCCGCGGCGCTGTGGCTGGATCGATAGTCGAGGAGCCCCGAAATGGCCTCCCAGACCCCCGAGCGCTCGGCGCGTCCCGGCAAAGCCGGGGCGCTGCTCTAGACGAATGCGCAAGTACGTCCTGAGGCGACTGCTGATCGCGACCTCGTCGCTCCTCCTCGCGTCCCTCGTCGTGTTCTCGCTGCCGCGCATGATCCCCGGCGATGTGGTGCAGCTCATGCTCGAGGAGCGGGCCTACGGGAAGGACCTGGAAGACCTTCGGGCCAAGCTCGGGCTCAACCGCCCGATCTACATCCAATACTTCGAGTGGGCCGGCCGGGTCGTCCAGGGCGAGCTCGGCGAGTCGCTGTGGACGAAGCGGCCCGTCCTCGAGGAGCTGGGCCGGCGTCTGCCCGTGAGCCTCAAGCTCGGCCTCCTCGCGCTCCTCTTCTCCGTCTCGATCGCGCTGCCCATCGGCATCCTCGCCGCCATCCGCCAGGACTCCCTCGCCGACTACGTCGCCCGCAGCCTCGCCATCGTCGGGCTCTCGGTCCCCGGATTCTGGATCGCCACCATGGTCATCCTTCTGCCGTCACTCTGGTGGAACTGGAGCCCGCCCATCCAGTTCACCGAGTTCAGCGTCGACCCGTGGGCGCACGTCTCGCAGTTCATCATCCCCGCCTTCATCCTCGGCATTGCCTCCTCCGCCGCGATCATGCGCCTGACCCGGGCCCAGCTCCTCGAGGTGCTCCGCCAGGACTACGTGCGCACGGCATGGGCCAAGGGGGTGCGCGAGAGCGCCGTCGTGCTCAAGCACAGCCTCAAGAACTCGCTCATCCCGGTCATCACCGTCCTCGGCATCCAGATCGCGCAGATCCTCGGGGGCACGGTGATCTTCGAGACGATCTTCGGGCTGCCCGGCATGGGGCGCTTTCTCTTCGACGCCATCAACCAGCGTGACTATCCCGTCATCCAGGGCGTCAATCTCGTGATCGTCTCCGTGGTGGTCCTGATGAACCTCGCGGTGGACGCATGCTATGCGTACCTCGACCCGCGTATCCGGTACTGATGCCATGGCGGATCACGTCGAGACCCTGGCCTCGCGCTCGACCCAGGCGGACGTGCCGCGCCAGGCGACCGCCGGGGCGCCGCTGCTTCACGCGATCTGGCGCTTCTGCCGCCGGAAGCCGCTCGGCGCCCTCGGTGGCGCTATCGTGCTGGTCATGATCGTCATGGCTGTCTTCGCGCCGTACATTGCGCACTACACGTACGACGAGACCATCCGCGGAGCTCGCATGAAGCCGCCGAGCGCTCAGTTCTGGATGGGCACCGACAATCTCGGCCGGGACATCTGGAGCCGGGTGGTGTATGGCGCCCGGATCTCCGTCACCGTCGGCTTCTGCGCCGTCCTCATCGCCAATGTGCTGGCCACCAGCATCGGGATCACCAGCGGCTACCTGGGCGGGAAGTACGATCTCTGCGTGCAGCGGGTGGTGGACGCCTGGCAGTCCTTCCCCTTCCTGGTCGTGATCCTCTCCATCATGGCCGTGCTGGGACCGGGGCTCCTGAACATCATCCTCGCCCTGGGTTTCTTTGGCGCCGCCAACGCCTCCCGCGTCGTCCGCGGAGCTACCGTCAGCGTCGCGCAGAACGTCTACATCGAGGCGGCCCGGGCCCTGGGCGCCGGGCACGTGCGGGTCATGGTGCGCCATATCCTGCCCAACGTGGCGGCAACGATCATCGTCTGGGCCACCATCGGGCTCGGCGCCTTCATCCTCGCCGAGTCGGCCCTCTCGTTCCTCGGCTTCGGTGTGCCCCCACCCTACCCCTCGTGGGGCGGCATGCTGTCGGGATCCGGGCGGTCGTTCTTCTCCCAGGCGCCCTGGATCGCGATCTATCCAGGGCTCGCCATCTCTCTGGCCGTCTTCGGGTTCAACATGCTGGGCGATGCGCTGCGCGACGTGCTGGACCCGCGGCTCCGGGGCGCCGGCGGTCGGATGCGGTAGGGCTTGCCGGTTACGCCGAAAGACACGCGGCTTCCGTGAGCGGTTACCGTTCCAGCCACAGGGCGGCGACGCGGCTGCCGTAGTCGAACGTGGGATTCTGGGAATGGTTCTTCACGTACGGCTGCCACGAGCCGGAGTACATGGGGGAGGCCACGCACACGTAGTGCTGCTGGTCCGCCATATATCGCTGGATTTCGAAGACGAGTTTCTTGCGCGCCTCCAGGTCCTTCAGCCGACGCTGCTCTTTGATCATCGCCGTCAGCTTGGCGTCGTTGACGTGGCCACGGTTGCGCGGTTGGTCCGGGATATACGGCCCGTACAGGGCGTCATCGGGGTCCCATGCGACGGCGAAGGGGCCCATCGTCATGCCCTCGAACTTGCCCTGGATCGTCGTCGCCTGATAGGCGCCGTATTCCTGCAGCTTCAGCTCCGCCTGGATTCCCACCTCTTTGAGATAGCCAAGCACCAGCTGCACCGCATCGATGAGATCAGTGCCGTAGCCGGGCGTGACCGTGAGCTGCGTCTTGAAGCCGTTGGGGTAGCCAGCCTCTGCGAGCAGCCGCCTGGCCTCTTGCGGATCGTATCGATAGTATTTGGCTCCTTCGCCGAGCCGGTCGACGGGCAGCGACCACTCTCTCAGGCCACGGGGCACGGCCCCGCTCGGCTCGCCCCTGATCCACACGGACTCGATGATCGACTGGCGATCGAGGGCGCGCGAGATGGCGCGCCGCACCCGCACGTCGGTGAAGGGAGCTTGATCGTTCCGCAACGAGAGGGCGTAGACCATGTTGCCCAGGAAATCCTGGTAGATCAGGTGGGGGTGACTTTTCTTCAGCGCTCCCAGGTCTGGCTGGCGCACCGCCCACCAGGTGAATGGCCCGGCGTCGATTTGCCCGGTGCGGTACGTGGCCAACCCGGTCGATTCGTCCTCGACGATCAGCCACTCGACGCCGTCCACGGAAGGCTGACCGGAGCGGAAGTACAGCGGGTTGCGCCTGAAGCTCGCCTTCACGTTCCGTTCATAGCGTTCCAGGGTGAAGGGTCCGGTGCCGATGGCCGTTTCGGGTCTCTTCAGATCGCCGTATTTCTCCACCACCTCGGGAGCGACGATCCACATGCAGAGCGCGTTGGCCAGCTTGTGAGGCAACCAGACATAGGGCTCTTTGAGGACGAACTTCACGGTGTAGCGATCCACCGCCTCGACCCGGTCTACCGAGTCTAGCAGGTAGCGCTCAGGGTTCCCTTTGACCGTGAGGAATCGGTTGTAGGTGAACTTGACGTCGTCGGCCACCAGCTCCCGGCCGTTGACAGGCGGCTTGTTGTGCCAGCGCACCCCCTTGCGCAAATGGAAGATGTAGGTCGTGTCGTCCGGCTGCTCCCAGCGTTCCGCCAGGTCGGGCTCCACGGCGAAGGTGCCCGGCGGCACCTCCGCCCCCACTTTGTGGCGCAACAGCTTGCTGTAGACAAAGCTCAGGGTCGTCATCGTCATGAAATTACGCGTCAGGTGCGGGTCGAAATGCGGCGGATCCCAGCCTCGCACGCGTAGGATTCCACCCCGCTTGGCCGGCCCCACCTCCCCGGCGAGAAGCGACGCCGGCCTGAAAAGGGGCAGCCAGGCGCCACCGGCGATGCCGCTCTTCAGCAAATCACGGCGGCTCAGATCGGGGCCCGTACGTGCCGTGCTATTTCGCCTCTGCATCAGGGCCTGCCGTTCCGCGTCCGGTTAACAAGGCGCCGGCGCAACGCCTCTACGGATTCCATCCGTTACACACCCCGCCAAATCCCCGGCGTTCTGGTGCGTTGCTGCTTCCAGCTGCTCTCTACTTCAGCGCCGCGAACACTGACGCTACGCCCGGTAGCAACGATAAGCAACCATGAGCGGGGGGAGTGCGCTCGCCGCTACTTCTCTTCCGGCGCACGGGCCGGCGGCGAGCCGGTCGACTCACGCAGGGAGCCTCGGTCACGGCGGGTAGGTACGTAGAGGACCGATGGCCGGCCCGCGCTGCCCTGGGGGTAGAGGTCCATGAGCTCGTAGATGATGGG
>WNFS01000712.1_pt1 | contig 25395 bp, 25 predicted proteins | sample 5400141 | NCBI WGS metagenome assembly WNFS01 (sample SAMN13153358, study PRJNA577476) | soil metagenome | isolation source: 60 cm saprolite under Madrone tree | place: USA:California | collected 2016-06-14
CTCCCCTCTCCTCGGCCACGCTTGGCGGCGTTTGGAAGGTGGCGCGCGGGGAGACGGCCGGAGTAATCCGGCCTAAGCCTCCACTCGGCTTCGGCTGGCTACGCGTAGATTCGTGGGCGATGGCTCATTACTGCGTGAGATGCGGCTCCCAGCTCGAGACAAGGCTCTTCGAAGGTCGCGAGCTCGAGGCCTGTCCCAACGACGACTTCGTGCTCTGGCGCGACCCCAAAGTGGCGTCGGCCGTCGTCGTCGAGACTGATGGCGGCGTGCTGCTCGGCCGCCGCGCGATCGATCCCGGCTACGGCTTGTGGTGCCTACCCGGCGGGTTTGTCAACGATGACGAGCACCCGGCCGACTCGGCGGTGCGGGAGTGCATGGAAGAGATCAGCGCGGCCGTCGAGCTGACGTCTCTGATCGGCGTGTATCACATCGCGAAGACTGATGCGCCGAGCATGGTCGGGATCGCCTACCGGGGACGCCTCGCCGACGGTGCGACTCCAAGGCCCGGCTCCGAGATGCTCGAGGTCGGAGTGTTTCCAATCGACGCGCTTCCGCCGCTCGCGTTTCCAAGCCATCGCCATGTGCTCGATGAGTTCATCAAGTCCCGGGTGCCGGTGGAGGCATCCGCACCGCGGCGCGCCGGCGCAAGGGCTCCGCGTGGAAGGCGGCCATCACGATCGCCAGGGCAACCGCGGCCGCGGAGCACGCGGTAAACCCAGCGGCGTAGCCGTAGTTCTGCACCACCGGGCCGAACAACAGCGGTCCGGCGGAAAGCCCCAAGAAGAGCACGGTCCCGTAAATCCCCATGGTCACGCCGCGCGTGGATGCCGCCGAGAGGTCGGCGAAGACGACTCCCATCGCGACGAAGGCCGTGGCCATGAACGGCGTCGCTGCCATGAGCACGATCGCGGGCGCCCAAAAGCCGGTCAGGTGGCCGAGGACGATAGCCGCCCCGGACCAGACCACCACGCCGACGAATACGATCGGCCAGCGGCGCCGGGCGCGGTCGACCAGCATCCCGCCCGGGATTCTCGAGGCGCCGTTGGCCACAGCCTGCAGGGCGAGTAGCAAGCCGACCTGCGCGCTCGGCAGCCGCAAGGCTTCCTTCCCGAAGATCGGAAGAAACGCGCCGACGGTGCCCCAGGCGAGCGAGGCGGCAACCAGCCCGATCACGACTGGTACGAAAGCCGTTTGGGTGAACAGCGAGCGAAGCGGCTCACGCAGCGCAAGTCCGCGCCGCGACGATTGGCGCGTACCGCTGGCGGCCAGGCCGCCAGGGATGGTGAAGACGAGCAGCGCGGTCGTCACCGCCAGGTCGGTCCGGATATCGAGCCAGTTCAGCAGCACGCCGGCGATGGACGGACCTATGAAGAAACCCGCCTGCATCGAGAAGGTGAGCCACCCCATCGCGCGGCCGAGCCGGCCGCTCTTCACCGATTCGGTCACCGCTGAGAACAGCGCCGCCTGCTGGGCGCCGCCACCAAGTCCGCCGACGATCTGCCAGATGAACAGCGGGAGGACCGTGGTGGTGGCGGCGGCCGCGAGCTGCGAGCCCGCGGCGACGACGAGCGAAAAGATCAGCAGCGATCGAGCGCCGAAGCGGTCGATCAGAAGTCCGGAAGGCAACGAGAGAAGGGCGGCAGCCAGCGTGCCCACCGAGAAGAGAGCGCCGACCTGGAATCGATCCGCGCCCAGCCCGTGCGCGTAGAGCGGGATGGTGAGGCCGCGCGCAGAAAGCGCGGCGAACGATGCGCCGGCCGCGATGTAGATCGCGAGCGTCCGCCGCGATTCGAGGACGCCCAGCCGCACGACACCTAACATAGCGGCGCATGGTCCGCGAGCGGGTCGGCGACTGGCGCTTGGCCTGGCGGTTCGCGCTTGCGGGCCTCATCGCGGGCATGCTGGTGACCGCGTTCGGTTACTTCGGCCTGATCAACAGATCATTCGATGCGGCCCAGGATCAGCTCTTTCCCGCTCCCTCGCCTGATCCGCGCATAACGCTGGTCGCGATCGACCAGAAATCCAACGACCGGCTCGGCAATTACCCGTGGCTCAACTCTTATCACGCGAAGGTGATCAACTACCTCGCCAGCCTTCACCCCACGGTGATCCTGTTCGACATCGTCCTCGACCATGACACTGGATTCGATCCTGAATTTCCCACCGACAACACTGATGCCGACCTCTCATCGGCGATCAAGTCGGCGGGCAAGGTGGTCCTCGTCTGCACCGCTGACGACAGGCCCCGGCCCGAGTTCGCGAACTTCGCCGCAGCCGTCGGCGAGCGCGGGTTTGCGACCCCCGACGCCGCTGATTCGATCCGAGGAGTGGAGATTCATCCCACCCAGACGTGTCCTCAGAACGAAGCACAGGAGCCGGCTTTCCTGCAAGCGCTGAGGATCTCACAAGGCATCAACTCGACCCTTTCCGTAAACGCCGCTGGAACCGAGGCCGTCTTCGGGCCGCATCACATTCCGCTTGTCGCGAACCAGATGCTGATCAATTTCACCAAGGGCGGAAGCCCGACCTGCCCGTACGTCGACGCCCTCAATGCCAGCTGCCCGCACCCCGAGGCCATTACCAATCACATCGTCGTCGTCGGCCTGAAGCTGATCGATGCGGGCGATGTTTACTCGCAGGCGGTCAGCTTTCCGCACGACCGCAGCTTCTGCCCGCCCGCCCGGCAGAAATGCATGCTCGACAACCAGAACTACGGCTACCGAATCATGGGCGACGCCATGAGCACTGTCCTGTCGGATCGGTACATCCACGAGCAGCCGCCAGTCTCGATGTACCTCGCGATCCTTCTCTTATCGACGATCGTGGGCCTGGTCGTCTACGTGCTGTCGTTTCGCAGCGGGATGCTCCTGACAGCGGTGATCCTGCTCGCTTACTTCGCCATCACCATCGTGCTTGGACAGAACGGCTACTTGAGCGATCCCCTCTATGCTCCAATCGCAATCGCACTGGCGGCATCGTTCTCGCTGGGAGCCCGCTACGTGCTCGAGGAGCGCGAGCGGCGCAAGGTGGAGCTGATCTTCGGCCATTACGTCGATCCCAGGATCGCCCGACAGCTCACGGCGTCGAAATCGATCGACGAGATCATCTCGCACGGCGAGAGGCGCGACCTGACGCTGCTGTTCGTCGACATCCGCGGCTTCACCGCGATGTCGGAAGCCATGCGCGCCGAGGATGTGCTCGCGGTGGTGCAGGAGTACCTCGAGGAGATGAGCGCTCTCATCTTCAAGTGGGACGGAACCATCGACAAGTTTGTCGGCGATGAGATCGTTGCGATCTGGAATGCTCCAGTCGAACAGCCGGACCATGCGCTCCTCGCCTTGCGCTGCGCGTACGACCTGGTGAACGAGGCCCCGTCGGTGGTGGCCAAATTGGTGGCCAAGCGGTTGCCGCCGATCAGCTGGGGCGTCGGCATCAACACGGGGCCGGCAGTGGTTGGGAATATGGGCACGAAAGACCGTCTCCAGTACACGGCGCTGGGCGACACCGTCAACACAGCGGCTCGTTTTTGCGGAGCTGCGCAGGCTTTCACCGTGATCATCGGCCAGCCGACCTTCGACGCGTGTGCAGACTTCGTCGCCGTCGACCAGATGCCAGGGATCCAGCTCAAGGGCAAGTCGGCGGAGACCTTCAGGGTGTTTCGTGTCAGCGCGATTCGCCAGGATGTGTCGTCGCCCTGGGTGCCCTTCCCCACCGAGGCGGCGATGTCGGCTTACTCGGCCCACAAACGATGAGCGTCGAACGCGCCGCGGAGCTGATGGCACGGGCGCGTGCGGGGGTCGCGCTCACGGGGGCCGGCATTTCCGCCGAGAGCGGCATCCCAACCTTTCGCGGTGCGGGCGGTCTTTGGGCTCAGTACGACCCGGTCAAGGTGGCGTCGATCGACAACTTCCTGCGGGATCCAAGCGCGTACTGGAAGGTCGCGAAGGAACGCGGTCCGGCGGTGCTCGCGGCTCGGCCAAACCCGGGCCACCATGCGCTCGCCGCGCTGGAGAGAGCGGGCCGATTGATCGCGGTCGTGACCCAGAACACAGATGGGCTGCATCAAGACGCCGGCAGCCGGCGCGTGATCGAGCTGCACGGCTCGGGCCGGACCGTCCAGTGCCTCGATTGCGGATCGCGCGAAAGTCGCGCCGACGTTCAGGCTCGGCTGGAACTTGAGATGCCCCCGCGCTGCAAGATGTGCGGCGGCATCTTTCTGAAGCCGACGGTCGTTCTGTTCGGCGAAGCGATGCCGATTCCCGCTGTCGAGGAAGCATTCGCGCTCGCGAGGGCGGCCGACGTGATGCTCGTGGTGGGCTCCTCTCTCGTCGTGTACCCCGCCGCGCACATCCCGTCGGCGGCCGTCGACCACGGCGCGACCCTGATCGTGGTCAACGCCGAACCGACGCCGCTGGACCGGATCGCGGAGGTCGTCATCCGCGGGCGGGCGGGTGAAGTCCTGCCCGAGCTGGCGACGCTGACATCAGCCGCCTAGAACCGTCACGCTCCCTGCACTGATCGGTGTGCCGTCGACGACGAGGTTGCCGACCTCGTCGATGTCCTGGACGGTTCCTTCAACGATGCGATCGGGCAGCTCCACGCGAACCTTCTGGCCGATGGTGTCGGAAAGCTCGCGCCAGCGGGCGACGACCTCGGCGGCCGGCGCCGACGCCCAACGTTCCATGCCCGCGCGCAGCCGCTCCAACAGCTCAGCGCGAGGCTCGTCGAGCTTGGCAGCGTCCTCGGGCGCCCAACTGAGGTTGATCCCGATGCCGCATACCGCCCGCGAAGCCGATGCCTCGACAAGAATCCCGCCGACCTTGCGACTGTCGAGGAGCAGGTCGTTGGGCCATTTCAATCGAACGCCTCGGCCGCACGCCTCGGCGGCCGCTATTCCGGCGGCGAGGCTCAGCAGGGGATTTGGTTGGAGGACGAAGGAAACGAGAAGCGCTGAACCGGGTCGCGAGTCCCAGCGGTGCGAAAGGCGGCCGCGGCCGTGAGTCTGGTAATCGGCCATAACCACCGACCCGATCGGCAGCGTGCGCGCGACGTCTTGGGTCGATCCCACCGACTCCAGATGCACGAACCTTGGCCCTTCCATGAGGACACTAAGCTAACGGCGTGAAGATCCACCGTGCCGCCACCCTGGTCGCCATCATGCTGCTCGCGGTCGGGGTGCTGACAGTGATGATAGTCACCGCGGTTGCGGCCTTCGACAGCCGCAGCCTGATCGCGCTGGTGGTCGTACTGGTGGCGGCCGCGGCGGGTGGCATCGGCTTCAGCTGGAAGCGTTACTACAAGCGCTGAGTTCCACATATACATGCTGCGGCTCGGGTACAAGGCTTCGGCCGAACAATTCGCACCACGCGTGCTTCTCGATTTCGCGGTCGACGCCGAGCGGAGCGGCTTCGACAGCGTTTTCGTCAGCGACCACTTCCAGCCCTGGCGCCACTCGGACGGCCACGCGCCGTTTGCGTTTGCCTGGCTCGCCGCCACGGGCGAACGCACCAGGCGAGTCCAGCTCGGCACCTCGGTCACAACGCCCACATTTCGCTATCACCCGGCCATCGTCGCGCAGGCGTTTGGGACGTTGGGGTCGTTGAATCCAGGACGGATGATCTTGGGTGTCGGCACGGGAGAGCATCTCAATGAGGGCGCTCTCGGGATTACATGGCCCGACAACAAGGAGCGTTTCGCCCGATTGCGGGAAGCCATCAAGCTGATCAAGCTGCTGTGGGCCGAGCAGAGCGTGACGTTCGACGGGGAGTATTACCACACGCGAAACGCGACGATCTATGACAAGCCCAATGAGCCGATTCCCATATACGTCGGAGCCGGCGGTCCTCAGGTTGCGAAGTACGCAGGGCGCGCCGGCGACGGTCTCATCTGCACTTCCGGCAAAGGCGCGGAGCTCTATTCCGAGCAGCTGTTGCCTTCGTTCGCGGAAGGCGCAACGGCGGAGGGACGCGATCCTTCGTCACTCGACAGGATGATCGAGGTCAAGGTCTCGTACGACATTGATCGGCGACGCGCGATGGAGGACACGAAGATCTGGGCTGCGCTGGCGCTGCCTGCGGATGTCAAAGCCGATGTCGATGATCCGCGGGAGCTGGAGCGTCTCGCACGCGACGCTGAAGGCATAGCGCATCAGCGCTGGCTCGTGTCGAACGATCCGGAGGAGCACCTCGAGCAGCTCCGACCATACCTCGAGCTCGGTTTCAACCACCTCGTGTTCCACTCGCCCGGCAACGATCAGGCGCGATTCCTCGATCTATACAGCAAGCAGATCCTGCCCCGGATTCGCGAGAGGTGGGGTGGCGCATGAGCACCTGGGTGGTGGTGCTGGTGAAAGACTTCGAGTTCGCGAAGCAACGTCTGGGTCCCGCCCTCGATCCGCACCAACGGAGGGCGCTTGCTCGGCGCAACGCATCGCGCGCGATTCGCGCCGCGGGTGCCGCTGAACATCGCCTGGTCGTGGCCGGCAGCGACGAGGCCGCGGCCCTGGCGGCAGAGCTGGGCGCAGAGGTTCTGATCGAGCCGCGCCAGGAAGGGCAAAACGTCGCCGCTCAGCGCGGCCTCGCTCGCGCAACCGAGAACGGCGCGGATGCGGTGCTGCTTCTCTCCAGCGACCTTCCCCTCGTAACCAAGAAGTCGGTGCGTGATCTGCTCCGCGAGGCGAGCAGGCTCGCACCACCGGTGGCGGTGGCCGTGCCGGCTACAGGTCGTGGCGGCACCAACGCGCTGTACCTCCATCCACCTCGTGCGATCGGGCTGCATTTCGGCGCCGACTCGCTGGCGGCCTTCCGCCGCGAGGCGCGGGGCTTGGGCGTTCGGTTCGAGATCCACATCTCGCCCGCGATGGCTCTCGACCTCGACGAGCCCGCAGACCTGGCTCGCCTCCGCCGCGCGGTGTGAATCGCATCGAGCTTCTTGCGGTCGAGGGCCTTCCTGAGGTCAATGCCGGCGACGATCTCGGCGAGCTCATCAGCTCGCGGGCGAAGCTCGAACCAGCCGATGTGCTGGTGGTCGCGCAGAAGGTGGTGTCTAAATCTGAGGGAAAGATCCGGCATCTATCCACTGTGGCTGCCGGTGACGAGGCGAAGCGAATCGCCAAGCAGCTGATTGCGGCGCCCGATCCTCGCCTGGTCCAGGTGATCCTCGACGAAAGCGTGCGTGTGCTGCGCTCTTATCGTGTGCTGATCACCGAGACGCGCCATGGCTTCGTGTGCGCCAACTCCGGGGTCGACCAATCGAATGTGAGCGAGCCTGATGTCGTCACGCTTCTGCCGGATGACCCGGACGCCAGCGCTCGCGCCATTCGCGAGCGCATTCGCGAGCGATCCGGCGTCGAGGTTGGTGTCATCGTGTCGGATACTTTCGGGCGGCCGTGGCGCCTGGGCATCGTCAACGTGGCGCTGGGTGTTGCGGGGCTCCCCGCGCTGATCGACCTGCGCGGAACGCCGGACGACGCCGGCAGGGAAATGCATGCGACCGTGCTCGCGATCGCCGACGACCTCGCATCCGCGGCGGGCCTCGTGATGCGAAAGACGGCGCGGACGCCGGTGGTCGTCATCCGCGGCCTCGAGTTGACGGGCGATGGCCACGGCCGAGATCTAGTGCGCCCCGCCGCCGAAGACGTGTTCCGGTGAAGGTCGTAGTCCTGGCCGGCGGTACAGGCGGCGCAAAGATCGCATCCGGCTTCCAGGGGCTGCTTTCACCAGGCGAACTCACGGTAATCGCCAACACGGCCGATGACGACGAGTTCTGGGGGCTGCTGGTGAGCCCGGATGTCGATGCGACGATCTACCGCCTTGCCGGCGTGTTCGACGAATCGGTGGGGTATGGGCAGAGAGGGGATACGTTTTCGGCCCTGGAAGCCCTGGGCCGGCTGGGCGAACCGACATGGTTTCGCATTGGCGACCGCGACCTTGCCACCCACGTTTTGCGGGCGGAGATGCTGGACCGCGGCTGCCGCCTTACAGAAACAGCCCTCGAGCTCAGCCGCCGTTTTGGCTTGGCGACGCGCGTACTCCCCATGAGCGATGACAGGGTCCGGACTTTCTTCGAGACGGAAAACGGGACGCTGTCGTTTCAGGAGTACTTCGTGCGAGAACACCTGGCGCCGGCGCTGCTTGCCATCGACATCAGGGGCGGTGACTCCGCGCAGCCAACGGCGGAAGTGCAGGCAGCATTGTCCGAAGCCGACCTGGTTGTGATCGGGCCTTCCAACCCGCTCATCTCGATCGCCCCGATCCTCAAGGTGATCGGTCGGCTGTTGCGCCCAGAGCGCACGGTTGCGGTGACGCCGATCGTCGGTGGGGCTGCATTGAAGGGACCGACGATCGAGATGCTTCGCGCGCTCGGATTCGACGCTTCACCAGTGGAGGTCGCTCGTATTTATCAGGAAGTGGCCGCGACTTTTGTGCTCGATTCACGCGATGCCGGCGTGGCGGGTGAGATCGAAGCGATGGGCTATCGGGTGCTGGTGCGCGACACGGTCATGACGGACGGCGGCGGAGCGCTGGCAAAAGCGATCGCGGAGTTGTTCTAGCTCTCGCTACTCAGGTCACGTGGGAGTTGGCGACCATGACGACGACCCCGATCAGCACCATGACGAGTCCGACGACGAGCACCGCGTACTGCGCGACGGCGATCGCGGCGCTCGGTTTCTTGATGATGTCTTCCGCCTCGTCACCAGGCAGCTCGCCGGCCGCAAGCTGCCACGAAGCGCCTGTCTGCCCCTGCTTCTCCTTGCCCTTCTTGTCTTTCCTGTCTTTCTTTTCCTTCTTGTCTGTTCTCTCGGGGGCCTGTTGTCCAGGGACGCCTCCACCGACGATTTCCCAAGACGCCCCTCCACCGGATGGAGTCGACACCTGGGGCGCGACCGGCTCGGCCATCGGCTCGACGGGGGCCGGCGCAAATGTCTCCGCCGGGGCGGGATTCCAGACTTCCTCGGGCGGCGGCGCGTAGGTAGGTGCGGATGGCGTGTAGGGCGGAGGACTTGGGGGCGCCATGCTCGGCGGCGGTGGCGGCACTGTTGGCCCGACCTCCCACGCCTGTTGCTCTTGTGACGGTGGCTGGGGTGGGGGCGCGTCCGGTCGTGCGGCCGGTGGGCCCCAGGTTGCGGTTGGAATCGCAGTCTTGGCCTCCATTCCTGGACCGGCGAATGAGGCGGCTTGGGCTGCCTCTTGCTCCGCTCGTTTGCTTGTCGGTGCGAGCGTGCGCTGCCGGGCCGCGCGTACCTTGCGCTCGATCTGGGACCGTCGCGCCGAGTACATCGATTTGTCTTGCACCGATCTGTGGCGCATGACGAAGAACACGGAGACGATGCCGATCACAGCGACGAGCGGTCCGGCGGCGATCTCGAACAGACCCATAGGCGCCGATTATCCGTGATCGGTCCACGATCGGTGCATATGTGACAATCGCCGCCGTGGCACTCTACGATCACCTGCAATCTGAGCTCGTCGACGCGCGACGACGTCGCGACGAGCTGACTTTGAACACGCTCTCGCTGCTCAAGAGTGAAGTCGTGCGCGCGACCAAAGAGGCTGGTGCGGGTGGATCCATTGATGATGGCCTCGTCGAGCGGGTCGCACGCAAGGAGGTCAAGCGCCGGCAGGACGCGATCGAGGCGTATCGCAAGGGCGGACGTGAGGAGGCTGCGAAACGAGAAGAGGCGGAGATGGCGATCCTCCGGACTTATCTGCCGGCGTCGATGACGCCCGAGCAGGTTGAGTCGGAGGTCGGTGCCGTGATCGCCGAGCTGAAGCCGGATGGCCCGAATGCCTTCGGCGCGGTGATGAAGGCCGCCACGGCGCGACTCGCCGGGCGGGCCGAGGGCGCGCAGATCGCAGCCGCGGCGCGCAAGCTCCTTGCCTCCTAGGACGACGAAGACGAAAGCCAAAAAGGCACCGCCTTTACCGCGGCTGCCCCGCGGGGCGCGGACGCGGGCGCTGCTGACGGTGCAGCGACTCAAAGAGCTCTATCTGGCGGCGACCGAGCTGACCTTCCAGAGTCCGTACGAGCTCTTGATCGCGACGATTCTGTCCGCTCAGACCACTGACAAGATGGTCAACCTGGTGACCCCGAAGCTTTTCGCACGATACCCGGCGGCTTTCGACCTCGCCGCTGCGGATCCCGCTGACGTCGAGGGCATCATCAAGCCGACCGGGTTTTATCGAGTCAAGTCACGAAGGATCATCGACGCGAGCCGGAAGCTGGTTGAGCTGTTCGACGGGGTGGTGCCGGCGACCATGGAGGACCTGCTCAAGATTCCTGGGATCGGCCGAAAGACGGCCAACGTGATCCTCGGCGCCGGTTTCAACCAACCAGGGTTCGCTGTCGATACACATGTCATCCGCCTGACGAATCTGCTGAAGCTCGTGTCCTCGCGGGATCCCGTCAAGATCGAGCGCCAAGTGACCTCGATGGTGCCGCCGGAGGAGTGGACGGGGTTGTCGCTGCGCTTGATTCTGCATGGGCGGCGGGTATGCATCGCTCGGCGGCCGCGGTGCGACGAGTGCGTCCTCAATGACTTCTGCCCGTCCTCGTGGACGCGCCCGAACAACCGCAAGAAAAACCTGACATACCTTTAGGGGGCCATCCCTTGATTTCCGGTTCTACCTCTGGGGTCCCCGCGACGCAGTCGCGGGAGGGCACCCTTGGGGGAATTCAAATCGATCTCAAGCCCGGCGCCAACCCAGCTTGTTAAGGCAGAACATTTGTTCTACCATTGAAACGTGGAGTCGGCCGAGCCCCGTCTCACGGACGTCGAGTACGAAGAGGTCCAGTGCAAGTCGGCACTCAACCCGGTCAAGGGCATGGGTTTCAACTGGTCGCTCAACCCGTACACGGGCTGCGAGCACCGCTGCGCCTTCTGCTACGTGCGCGCCTTCGAGCGTCGCGCCGACCGGCCCTCCGACGATCGCTACGGCCGCACTGTCCGCGTCAAGGTCAACGTCGCCGGCGTGCTGCGCGGCGAGCTTTCGCGCAGGTCATGGCGGAGAGAAACGGTCGTCGTCGGCGCCGCCACCGATCCGTATCAGCCGGCTGAGGGGCGCTACAAGCTGACGCGCCAGTGCCTGCAGGCGCTGCGGGATTTCTCGAACCCGACCTCGATGATCACCCGCGGTCCCATGATCGTCCGCGACATCGACGTTCTCAGTGACCTGGCTCGCCGTGCCGACCTCCACATCAGCGTCAGCATCCCTACCGTGGACGACGACATCTGGCGGCGGACCGAGCCCGGCACCGCCCACCCAAGGCAGCGACTCCGAGCCATCGAGAAGCTCGTCGCGGCCGGGATCGACGTCGGCGTCGGCATGGCGCCGATACTCCCCGGCCTTTCGGATCGCCCCGAAGGCATCGAGGCCGTGGTCAAAGCCGCCCGCGCCGCCGGCGCTACCGGACTATGGGCCGGGATGCTCCACCTCAAAGACGGGACCCGCGAGCATTTCATGACCGTGCTCGGCAAGCACTGGCCCGAGCTCGTGCCTCGGTACGAGGCGGCTTATCGAGCCCGGGCCTACCTGCCCCAGGCGTTGGGCGAGTCGACGATGAAAACCGTGGCCCGACTCCGAACCGCACACGGCGTTTCCGACCGGCGCCGCATTGTCCTCAAACCGCCGCCGGAACCGGAGCAGCTCGCCCTCCTCGGCTAGCATTCGTCCTGCACCATGCGCAGCCCGATCGACGTACTCGCCGGCAGGGTCGGCGGCTTCAAGAAGATGGAGGTCGCGAGGCGGACGGTCCCCTGCTACAAGCACGTGATCGAAAAAGACGGCGAAAAGCTGTCGCTGTGCCTGCTCGTCGACTCCGGAAAGCTCTATCGCTTTCCTTACGAAACCGCAAAGGGGATCAAGGGCCTCGCGATCAAGGCGCGGTATTTGCGAGGCGAGATGGAGCACCTTCGCCTGCGCGAGTTCCAGCCAGGACTTTGTCGCTATGTCGAGCGAGCAGAAAAAGCCGGCTGAGTCGCTGGTCCAGGGACTCCTGGCTGAAAAGCGGGAGCTGAAAGTTCTTCTCGAGCGCGCACGCATGGATCTCGACGAAGCCCGTCAGGGGGCGTCCGGGCCGGACCCGCGCGTGAAGGAGCTCGACGACGAGGTCGAGCGGCTCAGGCATCAGCTCGCGACGGCTCGCGCGGAGGCGACCCTGCTGCGCGAGGAGCGCGACGAGCTCCGCGCTGGTATCGAAAAGGCTCTGGAGCAGTTCGCCGCGGACGAATAAAAACCGAGAGGCCCCGCCGCAGGCGAGGCCTCTTCAGTTCACCGGAAGGTGATTACTTGGCCCAGCCTTCCACCATCGGCACGTAGGACGCGGCCAAAGGTCCGAGGACCGGGAAGTTGACACGGTTTCCACCGGCTTGGAGGGCCATGATCAGACCCACCAGCCAGATCACGAACCAGACGACGTCCCAGAGGATCAGTAAGAACACAAGCGGCAACACGATGATCGTGAGCACCCAGAGCACAAGCCAAACCACGAAGGCACCGCCATGGATAACCAGGGCCGAGGCCGCGTTGTACTTGACGTCAGGGTCATCCTTGCCGACAAAAAGGAAGATGAGGCTGCCGATCGGTGGCAGCAAGGCCCAGGCGAGAATCGTGTACAGGTTCTTGTTGCTGCCCGTGGCACCCGCTCCACCCATTGGAGTCGGCTGGCCGGGGGGCGGGGGCGGGATCTGCGACATGGAAACCCTCCTGTAAAAGCTGATCTGTGCGCGCCGATTATGGGTCGGTGGCCCGCAAAACGCCATAGTTTCAAACGATCGTCCGCAGCGCGGCCTGCCGCGGAATCTTCTCTGATAGGCTCGCGGACGAGATGACCGATTCGGGTCAGAACCCGGAAAACCCTCCCGACCCGAACAAGCCGGTCGTCCCCGCCTGGGCTCCCGAACCGGTCGTCGGGACGCCTCCGCCCGCGGCGGCGCCGCCCCCAAAGCCTCCCGATCCGTACGCCGTCGACGCCACCATGCGCCTGATCCCGGTGCCGCATATTCCGCCCGCAGCCCCGCCTCCAGCAGCGCCACCACCCGCCTCCGCGCCGGCCGCCGAGCCGCCCGCCCAAGCGCAGCCGGCCGAAAGGCGCATCGGGAAATACATCGTCAAACGCGAGCTGGGACGAGGCGGGATGGGCACCGTTTACCTGGCCGAGCAGCCTGGGCTCGGCCGCGAGGTCGCCATCAAGGAGCTGATCCTGTCCGCGGTCGCCGATCCGATCGCCCTGAAACGATTCATTCAAGAAGCCCAGGTCATGGCGAGGGCAAGTCATCCCAACCTGGTGCAGGTCCACGACCTCGAACAGATCGGCGACGCGAACTACATCGTCCTCGAGTTCGTGCGCGGGAAGTCGCTCCGAGACGTCCTCAACCAGGGTTCGCTTGCGCTCCCGCAGACGTTCGCCGTCATGCACGGCGTGCTGCAGGCGCTCGACTACGCGCACAAGCGCGCCATCGTCCACCGCGACATGAAGCCGGAGAACGTACTGATGTCCGATGAGGGCAACGTCAAGGTCGCCGACTTCGGCATCGCGCGCCTCATGGACGACTCCGGTGCGGGCTCGACCGCGACCAAGACCGGCACCACGGTCGGCACGCCGCAGTACATGTCGCCTGAGCAGGTTGCCTCCAGCAAGGTTGATGGACGAAGCGACCTCTACTCAACCGGGATCATGTTCTACGAGCTGGTGGTTGGACAGCCGCCCTTCACGGCCTCCGACGCGGACGGGCCCTTCACGCTGATGGCCAAGCACGTTCAAGCGCCCCCCAAGCCGCCATCGGTGCATCGGCCTGGCCTCGACATGGGGCTCGAGGAGGTGATCCTCAAATCCCTGTCGAAGCGCCCGGAAGACCGCTACCAGTCAGGCCAGGAGTTCGACGACGCCATGTGTCGGGTCGCCGACCGCATCACTCCGGGGTGGCAGCGGAGCCTGGAGCCCGGCGCGGATCTGTCGAAGATGGTGCCTGGCGCCACGCCTTACCCCGGCGCGGTCCCCGCAATGGCCGGCCTGCCGGTCATGCCGGCTGGAGCGCCGATGGCCGCTCAACCCGTCCAGTCGGTGTACAACCCGACGCCGCCGGTCAAGCCGGTCGCCAAGAAGACCTCGGGCTGCATGGGCATGATCGGTGGAGTCATCGCGTTGGTTGCGCTCGCCACTTTAGTGGTCGCCCTCGTCACCCAATAAGGGAAAACGCACCCCGTAAAACCGTTCCTTGACGCCGTCGGTTTCCGGTGCTATACCGGCCGCGAATCCAGTCTTATCGGTCGATTCGCACTGGCATGGGACGGTGCGACAGGAGGTGGGATGACTTTGAACCACAGCCATGTGGGTCACATCCATTTCTGGGATGTGGCCATGACCCGTCGCAAGTTTCTTGGTTCCGCTGCACTTGCCGGAGGTGCTGCAGTCACTGCGGGCGTCTGGCTGCCGCAACTGGCGACAGCGGACTTCGACACCGTTGCAACCGTTTTGCCGCGCCCGATCCCAGGCGGCGTAACGCCGTTCGGGATCTTCATACACCACTTTCCGCCGGTGCCGTCAATCCCTCCAGGGCCCATCAACGAACCATCGGAGATCACCGACTTCAATGGCCTGGTGGGTGTGTGCCGCGTCACAGGTGCCGGCACGGGCACCGACCTCACGACTCGGGCCACGACCCGTCTCAGCTACCAGGTCGACAACGGATTCATGAGCGGCCTCTACGTAGGCGAGGACGGCGCCAACCACCATGGGACGTTTGCCTTCGTCTGAATGGACCTTTTCACCGGTGCCGTTGGCACCGGCCAGGTTCATGACTTCAATCCCGGCATCCGAGAGAGCGGCCTTTCCTGGACCCAGCCTGTTTCAGAAGACGCGCTCGAGGTCGATCTCCAAGACGGCACTGCAACGCTTGGATTGGACGACCTTGACGTGGAGGATTACCACACCCTCCTGAACGCGCTCAACGATGGGCCGAGCGATTCCGCGAGCGTTTCGTTCGAGATGCGTTGGAAGGCAATCGCCGCGCCAATGAACGTGACCGACTCAGTTCACCGCTTCTCGGGGAGGTTCCAGCTCAGCACGGTCCAAATCGAGTGGTCGGCAAAAGCACCGAATTTCGAGTTCGTCTCAGACGCCGCCAGCTCCACGATCAACGTCAAGTCGGTGATCGGCCGGGAGCGAAACGGGATTTTCTTCGCGCAAGACTAGAAAAAGAGGGAAGTGCCGTGGGCTACCCCGCCTGGGTGGGCGGGGTCTGCCCCGCGGCCTGGGCCGCCAAAGCCTCCTCGGCCTCGGCGCCGACAAGGATGTCCTTCGACTCGGCGTTGGCGGCCGCGAGGATCGACTTCTGCGTGTATTGCTGAGAAAAGCTCTGGTGGGCCTGGGCGGCCAGGTCCGTTGGAAACTGGACCCATGGGGAGGTAGGCGTCTCGCGAATCGCCACCACCTGGTAGATGCGGAAGGTCTCCGCCGACTTGCCTTTGAGCTGCACGCCGGGCACCAGGTCGACCGCGATGTAGTCCTTGCACGTGTCGTAAGTCGGCTGCCCGATGAGGAGATGGAATGCCGGTGCATGGGCGCAGAAGCGCGCGGCGGTGTTGACTGTGTCGCCGAGCGCGGTGTACTGGATGCGGCTGCGTGAGCCCAGGTTGCCGACGACAGCCGGGCCGGTGTTGACACCGATGCCCCACCTCACCGGGGGAAGCCCGTTGGCGAGCAACTTTTCCTGCAGCTCTGGAGCGCGGTTGATGAGGTCGTAGGCGCAACGAACGGCGAGCAGCGCGTGATTCTCCTGCGTGCGAGGGGCGTTCCAGAACGCGACTATCTCGTCGCCGACGTATTTGTCGATCGTCCCGTCCCAGGTGAAGATGATCCCGCTGAGGTGGTCGAGGTACAACTGGATCACGGCAGTGACGTCATGCGCAGACATCGACTCGGACATCGACGTGAAACCGCGGATGTCGACGAACAGCAACGTGATATCGCGGCGCTCGCCTCCCAGCATGATGTCGGCGACTCCGCGCCGGGTCGCGGCCAGCTGCCTGACGATCTCTGGCTTCAAGTACTGGCCGAAGATCGAGGTCACCTTGCGCCGCTCCCGGTCTTCGTATAGGAACCGATAGGCGGTGACCCCTGAATAGGTGAGGCCCACCGCGAGCCACGGATGGAGAACGTTCGGAATCAGACCACCTCCCGCGGCGACGAAGCTGATTGCAACAGTGAAGATCAGCAGCGCGACCACGGTGGCTATGAAACCAAGCACGACCGAGAACCGTGCAATCACCAGGGCCATGCTCAGCGAGAGCAACAGGATTACGAGGAAGACCACCAGCGGCGGCTCAGGCGCCAAGAATTTGGTCTCGATGAGCATCTGGGCCACGTTGGCGTGCATCTCGACGCCGGGCATCAGCTGGCCACCCGCCCCAGCACTCGTCGTCGCATTGACCTCGTCATGGACGCCGCTGAGGTAGTAGTCGCCGATCAGAACGATCTTGTCCTTGACCGACGCACTCGAGAAGTTGCCGTTGTAGACGTCTGCGAACGAGATGTAGTGGTTCTTGTCGTTGAAGTTGCCGGGAGGTCCGAAATAGTTGATTAGGGCCGCGCCGTTGCTGTCGACGTACATCGGGTTCCGCCAAGTTGTCCCAAACGTCGCCTGGCCGTTGGATTCTTGAAGCTGAGGACCCTGGAGGCCCGCAAGCCAGGCTCGGTAGGCCGCAAAACCGATGGGATTCAAGGCCGTGCTGCCGCAATCACCACCCGTCGCGCAGGCAGGCTGCATGAACATCGGGATGCGACGCACCACGCCGTCGTTGTCCGGCTTGATGTCCACGGAAGCCAAAATCACATTGGGATAGGGCTGGCAAGGACCGGTGGCATTTGCGCATCGGAACATGCGCAGAGGGATTTGATCGACGCCTGTGGGGTTGGTGCTTGGAGACGTCTGCTCGTATTGGCCGTCAGCTGGCAAGATGTTGTCCGCCCCGTACGCAAGGACGACCGGAATCCGGCTTTTCGCGAGGGCGTCGGCGAAGGCCTTGTCGCCGTCAGCCTGGCGAGGGTCCGGAAACGAGATGTCGAAGGCCACGACACCAGCGCCGGCGTTTTCCAGGTTCTGCAGCACCGTCGCGTAGCGAGTCCGAGGGACGGGGAAAGTGCCGATTGTCTTCACGCTCTGGTTGTCCAGGCCCACGATGACCACGTTGTCGTCCGGGCTTGTTTGGCCGACGAGCCGATCTTCAGGATGACCGGCCAGGTAGACCAGACAGGAGCCTGGCTTGGCGTCGCAAGCGAGCTGCTGCGTGTACATCCAGAAAGTCAATCCGCTGAGTACCAGAGCAATCAGAACCGCGACGACGGTGCGATAGGTGTACCAGTAGCGGATGTAGCGGCCCAAGCGCGGTCGGATCATAGCGCTCGGGTTGCGGGCTTGTGACACGATCCAAACGTGACTGTGAAGGTCGGCATCGCGGGCTGGATCGACAAGTCGCTCATCGACTCAGGTCTGTTCTACCCGATGAACGCGAAGTCGTCAGAGGAGCGCCTCCAGTTCTACGCCAGCCAGTTCTCGCTGGTCGAGGTCGATTCCACCTACTACGGAATGCCGAAGAAAGAGAACTCGGACCTGTGGGTGGCGCGCACTCCAGCCGGCTTCACGTTCGACGTCAAGTCTTTCTCGCTATTCACCAACCACCCGACCAAACCGATGGCGCTCCCCAAAGACATCCGCGATCAGCTGCCGGAGAAGCTGCGCGAGAAAAACATCTACATCGAGCAGATGCCGCCCGAGCTCGTGGACGAATCCTGGGAGCGGTTTCGCGAGGCCCTCGAGCCCCTGCGCGCCGCCGGCAAGCTCGGAGCCGTGTTCTTCCAGTTTCCGCCCTGGTTCCTACCGTCATCGCGATCCCTTGCATATGTCGAGCAGTGCCAGGAGCGCATGTATGGGTTTCAGATCGCGGTCGAGTTCCGAAAGCCCGAATGGCTGGACGCGCGCCACCTCGAAGGCACGCGCGCCTTCTTGCGCACCCGTGACATCCCGTACATCGCGGTCGACGTCCCGCAGGGCCACAAAACGAGCATGCCGCCCGCCTACGACGTGACCTCATCGAAGCTCGCGGTGGTCCGGTTCCACGGGCGCAACCACGAGACGTGGGAGCTGAAGGGAGCTCCGCCGAACCTTCGTTTTCGCTACGACTACTCCGACCAGGAGCTGAGCGAGTGGGTGCCGCGCATCAAAGAGATGGAGAAGTCGGCGAAAGAGGTGCACGCCCTGATGAACAACAACTACTCCAACTATTCGGTGAAGAACGCCAAGCAGCTGGAGAAGCTGCTGGCCGCCTGGCAGAAGTAGCTAAGAACCTGGAGGCAGCCCGGATCCGCTCAGGCGCGGCGACCTGAGGCGGCGCGCTTCACCCATGGTGTGATCGATGAGCCCGCCGAAGATCGGCTCTGCGAGCTGGACGAACCTGTATGGCAGTACGATCGCATCCCGGCGTGGAAATCGAGCTGTCCGAACGATGAGCCTTGCCACCCATGCGGCCGAGTACTGCGGGCCCATGGGCGCCTCGGTGGCGGCGAAGAACTCGGTCCCGGTGGATGCCGGATAGACCACGCAGACCTTCACCCCGGAGCCCGACAGCTCCCCTCGAAGTGCGTGCGAAAGGCCGACCACCGCATATTTGGTCGCCGAGTACACAGCTGAGTAAGGTGCGGCCCTGAACCCGACCACCGAGGCGACGTTGATGATCACGCCTCGACGGCGCTCGAGCATGGAGGGCAGCACGGCCTGCGTCGTGGCGATGACTCCGGCCAGGTTCGTGGCGATCAGCTCGTCGACCTTCTCCTCGGGCATCTCGTGCAACCTGCCCATCCACCCGAGACCGGCGTTGTTGACGAGGATGTCGATGTGCTCGTGGTCGCGGAGCGCTGAAGTTATGAACCCAGTTGCGTCTGAGCGCCGACCCACATCGAGCCGCCGGGTGCTCACGTCGGGCGAACCTTTCTCGCGGCATTTCTGCGCAACCGCATTCAAGCGATCCAGGCGCCTGGCGCCAAGCGCAAGCCGTGATCCTCGGCGCGCGAAGGCCAGCGCCGTCGCCTCGCCGATGCCGCTCGAAGCGCCGGTTACCGCCACCACAGCCCCTTTGATTCGCATGCGGACTCAAGCTTAGAGGCGGCATAGAATCCCGACCGTGAGGGCTCTGACTTACGCGAGCGAAGCCAACGTGCGGGTCGTCGATGTCCCCAAGCCGGCGATCAGCAAGCCGACGGAAGCGCTGGTCAAGGTGACCCTGAGCGCCGTCTGCGGCTCCGACCTTCACATCTACCACGGCCGAATTCCAGGATGCGAGGGCAGCGTGCTCGGCCATGAGTTCGTGGGCGTCGTCGAGGACGCGGGATCCGAGGTGCGACGCTTCAAGGCTGGCGATCGGGTGGTGTCCTCTTTCTTCAGCTCGTGCGGTGACTGTTACTACTGCCGGCGTGGCTGGTTCAACCAGTGCATCCAGAAGGCGACGTTTGGCTATGGCCAGTATTTCGGCGCTCTTGGTGGTGGCCAATCCGAGTACGTCGTGGTGCCACTCGCCGACCACACCCTGGAGGCCATCCCTGCCGGCATGGGCGATGAACAAGCAATCTTCGTTGGCGACATCCTGGCCACCGGCTTTTTCGCGGCCGAGCGAGCGGAGATATCGGCGGGCGACACCGTCGCCGTGATCGGAGCGGGTCCGGTCGGATTGATGTCGATCATGTCCGCCCATCTGTTTGGCCCGGCGCGTCTTTTCGTGGTCGACATGGTCGACAGCCGCCTCGAGCTCGCACAGGGTCTCGGCGCGATTCCAATCAACGCCACGCAGACGGAACCGGTCGAAGCGATCAAGCAAGCCACCGGCGGCTTCGGCGTCGATAGCTCTATCGAGGCGGTGGGCCTTCTCGAGAGCATCGGTACCGCCATCGCCTGTGTACGGGGTGGGGGGACGATCTCGTCGGTCGGTGTTCCCAACCACGCCACGGGAGACTTTCCGTACCTGGACATGTGGAGCAAGGCGCTCACATATCGCGCCGGCTGGTGCAACGTTCAGGCCTATATGCGGCCGCTGCTCGACCTGATCGAGGCGGGTCGTTTGAAACCCGAGGCCATCATCAGCCACCGCATGAAGCTCGACCATGGCGAAGAGGCCTACCGGATTTTCAATGCGCGCGAGGCGACCAAGATCGTCCTCACGCCATAGAGCGGTGTGATGACGGCCCGGTATGACGTCATCGTTGTCGGCTCCGGCTCCGGTGGCGGAGTCGTTGCCAGCCGCCTGAGTGAAGATCCCGCGCTCCGCGTGCTGCTGCTGGAGGCCGGGCCCGATCCCCATGACGACGTTCCCGACGCGATTCGCTACATGCGGCAGGGAAGCGGCGTCGAGGAGTACGACTGGAACTACCACGACCCCCAGACCCGCGGCGGCGTCCCCCGCGGCCGCATCGTCGGGGGCAGCTCCGCCACCAATGCCACATTTGCCCTCCGAGGGCAACCACAGGACTACGACGCATGGGCGGCAATGGGCGCGCCATCGTGGAGCTGGGAACAATGCCTGCCATATTTCAAACGGCTCGAGACCGACCGCGAGTTTGGCGAGCTGCCGTACCACGGGAACTCGGGCCCGATCCGAGTCGAGCGTGAACCGCTGAACGAGTTCCAGCGATACGTCCGGTCGGCTTGCCTGGAAGTCGGTCACGCGGACCTTGACGACCTGAACCGGCCGGGCGATGTCGGGGTCGGACCGCTGCCGCGGAACTTGAAAAAGCGCCAGCGGCAAAGCACGTTGCTGACGTACGTCGCGGCGGCCCGCCCCCGGTCCAACCTGACGATCCGGGCGGACGCCCTCGTCGACACGATCTTGATCCGGGACGGTCGTGCCACCGGAGTCTGTCTTGAGGGCGGGGAGATGATCGAGGGCGCGAGGGTCGTCCTGGCAGCGGGGGCCTACAACTCGCCGCAGATCCTGCACAGAAGCGGAGTCGGGCCCCGAGACTTTCTTCGGGACATCGGTGTGGACCCGGTCCTCGTTCTGCCGGGCGTCGGAGAAAACCTGCTCGACCACGTTTCCACGCTGGTCATCGTCGATGCTGGCCAGAAGGCGCCCGGAGACTTCATCCCGATCGGGCCGACCCTGAAGCTGCGCACCGAATCCGGACTGGCTGTAGACGACGTGAAGTTCACCTTCACGTTCGGCGAGATTTTCGCAATGCCTGGGTTGAACGGCTTTTACATCGAAGTAAGCCACTGCGAATCGCAAGGTGTCGTGCGAGCGGTTTCGCGCGACCCGCGGGCAGAGCCTCGCATCGATCACCGCTACTTCTCAAACCCGAAGGACCTTGACCGTATGGTTGGCGCTGCGAAAGCGGCCTTCGAGGTGGCGAAAGTCCTCGGCGACAGCGTGAAGTGCGATGTGCTCTTGCCCGACGTCGAGACCTTCGGGGATGAAGAGGCGCTCCGAAACCATTTCCGCGACTTCCATGCGACCGATTACCACCCCTCCGGCACGTTGCGTATGGGGGCGGATGGGGACGAGATGGCGGTGCTCGACGATCACTGCAGGCTTCGCGGGATCGAGAATCTCTATGTCGCCGACGCCTCGGTCATGCCGACCGTGCCCAGGGCGAACATCAACCTGCCGACGATGATGATCGGCGAACGCGTGGCCGAGTTCATCCGCTCGGAGCTTTAACCGCAGGCACTAGTCAACCGCGCCTTCGCCGGCAGCATGGTCAAGCGCCATCAGGTATCCCCGCGCGCGCTCGCTCAGGGGATAGCGAGTCTCGAGCTCTCGAAATGCCGGCCCGTGGTCGCTCTGCTCCAGATGCGCGAGCTCGTGTACGAGCAGGTAGTCGAGGACCCAGTCAGGGAGCGCGGCCGCCCGCTTCGCGATTCGGATTGCGCCTGAAGTGAACGTGCAGCTGCCCCAGAGGTGCGACATGTCGGCGAAGACGATCGAGGTCCACCGAAGCCGTCCGCCGAAATGCCGCTCGTTGAGCGCGCTCGCGCGGCCGGCAAGCCTCTCATCCGAAGGCTTCGATCGCTCGACGCGTTTCTGGAGTCGCCGGCTCATGACTTCGGCCCATTTGTGGCGCTCCGCCTGCGACATCCAGTCCGGTACCAGTAGCTCGATGACGCCGGCTCGCAGCCGCGCGGAGACTGTGCGGCGTCGCTTTCGGGTGGCGACGATGCGAATGGGTGGCGGGAACGCGTTTGCGGGACTGTTCAAGTCGTTGTGCTCCGATGTTGCGAGGACGGGGTGTTCGAAGGCGATTCTAGGCGCGCCGATGAGCGCCTGGAAACCCTGATTGTTAAGAGCGTTTTCCGACACACATCTTTAGCATTGCCAAAGCGTGCCTAGAAGCCTGGTGATCGGAAACGGCAATGTGCTGGTTGGTTTCGATGCCAACTATTCGGTTCGCGACATCTACTTCCCACGGGTTGGAGACGCGAATCAAACCATGGGCAACCTCTGCCGGACAGGTTTCTTCGTCGACGGCAAGTTCGCCTGGCTGTATGACGACGGTTGGGAACGCAAGCTCGGTTACGTCGAGGATTCGCTGGTCACCGACGTCACGCTCAAGAACGCGAGGCTCGGCATCTCGGTCAAATTCGCCGATTACGTCGACCTGGCGCGCAATTGGTTCATCCGCAACGTGGAGGTGACAAGCGCTGCGGGCTTCAATGTCGGCCGCGTCTTCTTCCACTACGACTGGTACATCGAGGGGTCAGACATCGGAAACACCGTCGCGTACGACCCTCGACACCGCGGCGTGATCGCCTATAAGGGCAACCGTTACTTCCTCATCGGCGGCGATTCGGGTCCCGAGTTCGGGATCGACACCTGGGCCAACGGAAAGAAGGGAAATGGGCTCGCCGGCACCTGGGTCGACGCCGAGGACGGCGTGCTCGGCCGCAACCCCATCGAGCAAGGGTCGGTCGATTGCACGGTCGGATTCGACTTTGGTCCGGCTGCTCCCGGCGAGCCGCACTCGGTTTGCCACTGGGTCTGCATGGGCGCGCGGCTCAGCGAAGTCTCGGCGTACGGACAGGATCTGATCATCGGCCGCGGGCCCAACGTATATGTGGGACGAACGCGCACCTATTGGCAGGTCTGGTCCGAAAAGGACCACCGCCACATCGACGAAGAGCTGGGCGCCGACGTCACGCAGCTCTATCGCCGCAGCATCCTCACCGCCCGCACGCATGCAGACAACCACGGCGCGATCATCGCCGCCACCGACTTCGACATCACGAAGTTCGCCCGTGACACATATGCGTACGCATGGCCGCGGGATGGAGCGCTGGTTGCGAACGCCCTTGACCGCGCGGGGCATGAAGACATCACAAGGCAGTTCTTCACTTTCTGCCAGGAATCGCTGGTCGAAGAGGGCTTCTTCCTGCACAAGTACACCCCATACGGCAACCCCGGCAGTTCCTGGCTGCCGTGGGTGGACGCACGCGGCGCGCGCACGCTGCCCATCCAGGAGGATGAAACGGGGCTGGTTCTTTGGGCCCTTTGGCAGCACTACAAAATTCACCGCAACCTCGACTTCGTCGTCAGCCTCTACTCGTCTCTTGTGGTCCCGGCCGCCGATTGGATGGTCTCGTACGTTGACCAGAGGAACGGCTTGATCCAGCCGTCGTGGGATCTCTGGGAGGAGCGATGGGGCGTGCACGCCTTCACCGTGGGTTCGGTTTGGGGCGGCCTCGACGGGGCCCGCAGCTTCGCCGAGCTCTTCGGCGACGGTCCGGCCGCCTCGCGCTATCGGGACGCGGCTGAGCGCTTGAAGGAAGCCGCGGACACGCATCTCTATACATCTGAGCTGGGCCGCTTCGCGCGGCGCATCGCCGTCGAGGAGGACGGCACCATGACCGTCGACATGGTCATCGACAGCGCTATCTACGGTCTCTGGAGATTCGGCATGTACGCGCCCGACGAGACGCGCATTGCCGAGACGATGGCGGCGATTCGCGACCAGCTCACGAACAACGCCGCCGCCGGCGGGATGGCTCGCTATAAGGACGACTACTACTTCAGGGTCGAGCCTGACATTCAGAAGGTGCCGGGCAACCCGTGGTTCATCTGCACAATGTGGCTGGCCCAGTGGTACGTCGCGGTGGCCAAGACCACGCACGACTTGAAGGCCGCGCGAGACATCATCAACTGGGTCGTCGCGCACCAGATACCGGGCGGATTGCTGTCCGAGCAGCTCGATCCGAACACCGGCGCCCCGCTTTCGGTGTCGCCGCTCACGTGGTCACACGCAGAGTTCATCGCGACGGTCGACGAGTTCTGCCGCAAAGCGTGAATCGCACCGATCTTCAGCTGCTGGCGGAAACAAGGCTCGACGAAGCACAAGCACTGTTGATAGCGAGTAGGTGGTCTGGTGCTTACTACCTGGTGGGATATGCGGTTGAGTGTGCATTCAAGGCCTGCATCGCCAAGAGCACGAAGCAGGATGACTTTCCTGTGAAAGCCCAAGTGATCGCCAGCCATACACACGATGTCGCGCAACTTGTCCGCGTGGCAGGACTGTTGGCCGACTTGCAAACGGAAAGCAACCAGGACCCACTCTTTTCGGGATACTGGGGTGTGGTGTCCCAGTGGAATGAGGAGAGTAGATACAAACAGTGGGCTGAGCCCGACGCGATGCAGTTAGTGCAGGCAGTCTCAGACGCCGATCATGGAGTAATGCGTTGGCTGAGAACGAAGTGGTGACGCCTAGCTTCGATGAGGCGGCTGGGCGCCATCTCGTCGAGGCGCTAGACGGCGCTAGCTTTCCGGTGTCTGGAGCGCTGTGGTTGTTTAACCCCGAAGCGAACGATTGGAGACTACTGATCGTGTCGCCAGCCGTCACTAGAAACAACTTGAGTCGGGCTTTTACGCAATTGCATCAAATCGCTCAAGGACTTCCGGAGTACCCGATCTTGTTGAGCTCCGTATCGCTCCTGCAGTCAGAAGATCCTTTAATCGTTCAACTCAGGAAGGCGCTTAGAACCGGGCCGCAGGATATAAGTGGAATCCGCTTCTCCAAGAACGTTATCGATGGAACTTACATCGAGGACGCTTACATCTACAGGCTCTAGACGGGCCGCCCGATCGTGGGTGATTCCAAGCTCACGGACTACAGCGGAATATTTCCGTGTTTTCTGGAGGGGCGCTCTACCGTCTTGCGCTGCCCGAGCTCCAGGCCGCGAATTAGTGCGCGACGCGTTTCGCTCGGTTCGATCACGTCGTCGATGTAGCCGCGCTCGGCGGCCACGTAAGGATTGGCAAAGCGAGCCGTGTACTCGGCCACCAGCTCCTTCCGCCGCGCGGCGGGATCCGGAGCCGCCGCCAGCTCGCGCTTGTAGATGATGTTCACCGCCGCATCGGGTCCCAT
>WNFS01001131.1_pt1 | contig 25392 bp, 22 predicted proteins | sample 5400141 | NCBI WGS metagenome assembly WNFS01 (sample SAMN13153358, study PRJNA577476) | soil metagenome | isolation source: 60 cm saprolite under Madrone tree | place: USA:California | collected 2016-06-14
AGCTGAGAGGCCATCCGGGCATTAGTTTGCTGATTCCCGGAGGCACCCACGGGGATGTTGCGACCGCTGCGGTTGTGGTGAACTCGATTCCGGTGATTCTGGATGCCCCGGCGGGTTTGCGGACGGCGCGGGACCTGCCAATCGGATTTTTCTCGCCGAATGCGAGGCCGTGAACGGCGGCTAGTAATTTGTGGGCGATGACTGGTGACTCGTCCGATCGCGGGAACCCTCGGGAGCACCAGCCAAAAAACTGAGGGCGCAACGGCGGTTAGGCCATTGCGCCCTCGTTTAATTGAGCCGAAAAGTTTTTGACGCTTCCCGGTTCAATCTGGCGCCAGACTAAGACTACCCATTTGAGGTGTCAATAGGGGTGGCGCTGTTTGTCTGTGGAAACCTGTGGATAGCTGTGCAAAAAAGCTTCCATCGTGGAACGTAAGGCAACATAAGACTTGTAAAAGCTATGGCCGTAGACGCGATTAATCGCGTTTAAAAGCCTTGGCCGGGTTGCGTGGCGGGCATACCAGAGTAGTGGACGTGCACCAGGCGCCAGCCTGTTGGCATTTTGCGGTAGATTTGGGTTTCGCGGCCGTGTGTGGTGATGGGCTGGCCGTCTCTTCGGAATTTCGCATTGAAATCCCAGTAGAACTCGGCCCAGGCTGCATCTCCGTAGACGTGAATTGTGATGTCGTGTGGCGTGAGTTTTCGTTCGGAGAAAGTTTCTCCCATCAGGCGCTCGTAGACGTTCTGCTTGATTTGGTCGAAACCGTGTTCATGGCCTAGCGGATGGATGAAGGAAACTTCCGGCGAGTCCCACCAGATTTGCGATGCCAGGGTAGTGTCTCGGGCGTCGACAGACTTGGCGTACATGGCGATGATGCGACCGATTCGATCGATGTCCGCAGAGGCTCCGGACGTCTGCGCGGGGGTCTGCGTTTTCGACGGCTGTGCCGGTTTCCTGGCAGTGGCGGCATAAGAGGCCGCGAAAGCCAGCGAGATGACCGTCAATGCCAACAGAGGTATTTTGCGGGTCATAATGGCGTGTTTGAAATGCGGATGCTTCGCAGATTCTTGGTCATGCTGCATGTTGATCCCCTAAATACAATTTGGACAAAAGCTCACGATCGTCACGGGTAGCGCTGGCGAATTCTTACCGTGCGGTCGAGTTCGTCGGAGACCTCGATAATTTTTAGCTGGAGATCTTTGTCGAGCGAGGCGGTGGCTAGAAATTCGCCCAGTTGAGCTAGCGCGACGGGCGATTGCTGGCCTCCGATGAAGGCGTTGAGCCAAGCAAGGACGAAAAATATTTTGCGCTCCCGCTTGATTTGAGGGAGAGCGTCGAGGGACGGTTTCAGGTACGGCAGGGTCAGTTCGGATTGGTTCCAGTAGTTGAAGGAGCCAAGGCTTTGCTCGATCCAGTCTTCGGGACGAGACGAATCGTGGAGATAGTCGTCGAAATATTTTTGTTTGGTGGCGGGATCCGGGCGGGCGGCCTGCGCCATGTAGGCGTATTTCTGGCCGTCACCGGTGTTGTCGCGCTTTTGTTCAGCGGCGAGGACAGAATCGGAGTCGGGGTCGTTGAGCGCGATTAACGCCGTGGCCATGGTCCAGCGATCGAGAGGGCGGAGTTCGACGCCGGGAACCGCGACTTTGCCGCTGAGCAAACCTTTGAGTTGAGCGCGGCCTTGGGCGCTTTCCGCGATGGCGCGAAGGCCGCGAAACCAGATGATGCGAAAATCCTGATCGGTGGAGTGGAGCATGCGATCCTCTGCGAACGTTTCCACTCTCGAGACAATTTGCGCGCGCACGTCCTTGTTCACATAGCGGTGCAGGCTGGTGGCCATATGGCCGATCAAACTCTGCGCGAGATCTTCGTCAGTCTCCGCGGGAAGCGCCCGAACCTCCAGATCAAGATAGTCACGCGGAGCGAATTCGGCTTCGCGCACAGAATCCCACAGCGAGCCCCAAAGCAGGGTGCGCTCGAAAACCTCCGAAATTGCAGGCAGGCGTTCGATGACGGCTTTGCGGCTGTGCGGATCGAGCAAAAAACGCCCGTACGCATTGTCGTCTGCGTTAAGGAAAAAGTAGTCCGGACAAGCCTTGCCGACCAAGGCTTGCCAATCCGTTTTTTCTGTATGGAGATCGGCGCGGAAACGAACATCGCTGCCATTGCGATAGACGAATTGTACTTGCATGGCAATCGGCCAGACGCCGCCCTCGCCGAGTACGTCGTGTTGCGTAACGGAGATATGGTCGATGCGATCCTGCGCATCACACGACCACGCCAAATCGACCTGCGGCATACCGCGATGACGAATCCACATCGCGGCCCAGTCCTGAAGCGATTTTCCCGAGACTTGCTCGAAGGCGTGGACCAGATCGTTCCACTCCGCGTTGGCGTAGGCGTGTTCCTTGAGATACAAGCGCAGGCCATCGCGGAATTCCTCTTCGCCGAGAACGAAGGCGAGCTGTTTGATAACGCCGGGAGCCTTGGAATAGACGATAGCGCCGTAGGCAGACTTAGCGTCCTTAAGATTGGCGATGTTCTGGTAGATCGGAGTGGTGCCTTTGGTGGAGTCGATGGAATAGGCGGCGGGTTTGATGGACTGATAGAAGCGCTTCCAAATATTTTCGTTAGGCGCGATGGCGGCGAGCGCGTGATACGCCATGTATTGCGCGAAACCTTCCTTGAGCCAGAGATCGTCGAACCAGCGCATGGTGGTGAGGTCGCCGAACCATTGGTGGGTGAGCTCGTGAAGAAGGAGGATGTCACGATTGAGATGATCGCTGTGCGTTGGGGCAGTCCGAAAGAGGACGGATTCTTCGCGGAGAAACGTGGCGCCGGCGTGTTCCATGCCTCCATAGGCGAAACCGGGAATCAGGACTTGGTCGTATTTAGGGAATGGGAAAGGCTGCGCGAAAAACTTAGAGAGATAGTCGATGCCTTGCGCGGTGATCTGCTGGACTTCGGGAGCTTCGTCTTCGGCTTTTTTGAATTTGGATTGGCGGACATAGAGGCCTGGGAGGCCAGCGGTTTCGTGAACTTTACGGAAGGGGCCGACAGCGAAGGCGAAGAGATAGGTGCTAATGGGGCGAGTCTCGGCAAAAATTGTTAGGCGTTGGCCAGCGGCGGCGTTGGACGATTGGGATTCGATGGGCGTGTTGGAGATGGGCGCCCAGTTATCGGGAGCGCTGAGCTCGAGGCGGAAGCGGCCTTTGAGATCGGGCTGATCGAAACAGGGGAAAGCCATGTCGGCGTCCATCGGTACGAAAAGCGTGTAGAGATATTCGGTGTTGTCGTCTTTATCTTCGAAGCGCGTGATGGCTTTTCCGGCGGTGGCGACGGGCGCGACGAAATCCATGCTGACGGTGTTTTCGCCGGAATGAACGGCGGTTGCGGGGAGTTCGATGTGGCCTTTTTCGATTTTTGACGGAACGGGGACGCCATTGACGGTGAGATTTGTGGCCGTGCCTTCGCGAAAGTCCAGGAGAAGAGGAGCCGAGGAAGCGGCGCGAAATTGAAGGTCTTCGTGGCCCAAGACGGATGGCGCGTGGGCAGCGAGAGTGAAGCGGAGGTGATAGCGAATATCGGAGAGTTGTGCGGCGCGCTGACGGGCAAGTTCACGTGGAATGCCGTCCGGCGGCGTGGCGGCCGCAAGCAAATTGCCGGCGGTTGAAAGTGCGAAGAGAGCCAGAAGTCTGCGCATGCGAGGAAGAAATCTACACGATGAACTGACGCGCGGGAAGGGGTGAGTGGTGCGGTGCTCGTACGAGAGTATGATGCTAAGCTGGCCCGTCCGCGTGAGCTGCTTCGGGAGATGGAGCGCCGGCGGGCGGTGCTTTTTACTCCTTCAGGGGCACTCATGAAGAAATTCGTTTTGGTTTCGATTCTTGCGACCGCATGTTCATTTCCTTCACGAGGGGCTGCCGCTCAGGCTGTTGATAAGCAGCCATCGGATGCGCAGGCATATGCCGGTCATGCAGCTGCACGTGCGGAGGGAGCGCGATGGGAGGGCGAGGCGGCCAGCGTCACGATCACACGCGACGATTGGGGCATCGCGCATGTTTACGGCAAGACGGACGCCGACGCGGTGTTCGGCATGATTTACGCACAGGCTGAGGACGATTTTAACCGTGTCGAAACGAACTATATTAACGCGATGGGGCGCCTGGCTGAGGCAGAGGGCGATGCGAAGATTTATCAGGATTTGCGTATAAAGCTTTTCATCGATCCCGAGGCGCTGAAGAAGGAATACGCGGCGAGCCCGGAATGGCTGAAGAAATTGATGAACGCGTTCGCGGATGGCCTGAACTACTACCTTTTGAAACATCCCGAAGTGAAGCCGAGAGTTATCAAGAGATTCGAACCATGGATGGCGCTGAGCTTCACCGAGGGGAGCATCGGAGGCGACATCGAGCGGGTGAACCTTGCGCAACTTGAGGCGTTTTACGGGAAGGTCGCGGTGAGTACCGCACCTTCCGCGGATGATGACGAGGTCGAAGAGCCGAGTGGTTCGAACGGCATGGCTATCGCACCCTCGAACGCCGCCGATCATCACGCTCTGCTGCTGATTAATCCGCACACGTCGTTTTTCTTTCGGTCCGAACTGCAGATGGTGAGCGAAGAGGGGTTGAATGTGTACGGGGCGGCGACCTGGGGGCAATTTTTTGTGTACCAGGGATTCAACGACAAAGCAGGGTGGATGCACACGTCGAGCGGAGTGAATGCGATCAGCTGGTATCTCGAAGCGGTGGAGAAAAAGGGCGAACGGTTTTATTACAAATACGGGAAAGAAGAGCGGCCCGTCGAGGCGAAAGAGATTACGGTGCCGTACAAGACGGCGGACGGGATGGCCGAGAAGAAGTTCACCGTCTACCGCACACAACACGGCCCAATCATCGCTCTGTCGGACGGAAAGTGGTTAAGCATCCGGTTGATGCAAGAACCGGTGAAGGCGCTGACGCAGTCCTACACGCGAACGAAGGCGAGAGACTACAAGTCGTTCCGGCAGACCATGGAGCTGCACACTAATTCATCGAACAACACGATTTTTGCGGACGCCAACGGAGACATCGCCTATTTTCACGGAAATTTTATTCCGCGGCGTGATACGAGCTTTGATTGGACGAAGCCGGTCGATGGGACCAATCCGGCTACCGAGTGGAAGGGGCTGCTTTCTGTCGATGAGACGCCGCATCTTTTGAATCCGAAAAGCGGTTGGCTTTACAACTCGAACAATTGGCCGTGGTCAGCAGCAGGGCCGAGCAGCCCGAAAAAGGAGGATTTCCCCGTTTACGTAGAGACGGGCGGAGAATCCGCGCGGGGACTGCACGCGATCCGCGTGCTTCAGAACAAGAAGGATTTCACGGTCGGCTCGTTGATTGCCGCGGCCTATGACAGTTATCTGACGTGGTTTGAGAAACCGATCCCGTGCCTAATGAAGGCTTGGGACGACACGGCGGTGGACAATCCGTTGAAAGCGAAATTGGCCGAGCAGATTAGCACGCTGCGCGGATGGGATCTCGACTGGGGAGCGGCGTCCGTGCCAACCTCCCTCGCGGTATTTTGGGGCGAGGACATTCAGAAGCGCGTGGGAGCCGAAGCCAGAAAAGCGAGCATCTACATGAGCGATTACATCTGCACAAAGGCAGCGCCGGATTTGCTTCTGCAGTCGCTTTCGGATGCATCCGACCGGCTCGCGGCGGATTTCGGCACTTGGAGGACGCCCTGGGGCGACATCAATCGCTTCCAGCGGTTGACCGGCGACATCGTTCAACCGTTCAACGATGCGGGGCCGAGCATCCCGGTGGGTTTCACTTCGGCCGTGTGGGGCTCGCTCGCCTCCTTCGGAGCGCGTCCGTATATGTCACCCCGGAAATTGAACCGCCTTTAGCATGGCCGACTTTGAGTCCCTGGCAAAACGCTTCTGCAACCTCCTTGTGAAGGGGTAGGCCAAGCGCGCGAGCGCAGTTGGCCGCGAGAATGCATAGAGGTCGTACCACACCGTCTGATCCTCGTGATGGAATTCCACCGTGAATCGCTCTTCTCCGATTTCTCCGTGCTCGGGAAGAGTGCCGTACGCGAAGCCGTACTTTTCCAGTGAACCGGGCCCTTCGACTACGTAAACGATCCGGCAAGCGTTCATGGACCAGAATCCGAGATGCGAGACGACGACCGCAACATTAGCGCCAGGCACGATGAGCGTATCTGGCCAGCACAACTTAATCCAGTCCATCTCGAACATTTTCCACTGCTGAATGGCACGCTTGGCCCGTTCGAAAGTATCCGTCCCCTGGCCCAGCTTGATTCGATTGTAGTCGGCGGTGTACGCGTTCGGCGCTTCATGCCGAGAAGATCCGACCTCCTCATAGGAAAATTTCTGATTCTGCTGAGCGGAGAGGAACACATCAATGGACTTCTGAAGCGGTTGCGACGCGCAGAACATATGCTTGGCTTTGCCCCTGGCGGAGATCCCAACGCGTTCAGTATGGCAGGTATTCGACACGCGGGCCCACCCACCACCAGACAAGGCGACAACCCCATTTCCGTGATGAGATCGGGCCATCGAGGGCGAAAAATTTGCGCGCAGCGTGCTTGTCCGCTAGCAACGGATGGTTTTTCGCTTCTTACCGGCGCGGCCGGCTGCCTCCATCTTTTCAATGTAGGCCGTGGCCAGCGGCACGTTCGAAGCCGTGTCGCCCACGTCCACCGAAACGGCGCCAATCTGGCGGGCAGATGCCTTCGCTTGCTTCGACAAGGGTTTGACATAACCGCCAACAGCAATCACAAATCCATTCATGGTCTAGCGAACGCGGTTCTGGGCGCCGTGGATCCCCTTGACGACTGTGCCGAGCTGGCCCTCGATTTCCGCAAGGTCCAGCTCCTCATCCCCTTTCGTGGCAAGGAGTCCGGAGTACGTACACCAACCAGCGCAAGCGACGTGTTCCTGCTTCGACTTGATCCACGGCATTGCGAGGTCGCGACCCTGCGGATTCTCCACCGTCACCCAAGGCACAGTGTATTCGGCAATCATCTGCAAGTTCGCTGCGCCCTCGGCCCACGCGTTCAATTGTTGTTTGGTCATTTGAGAACCGTCGGCGACCACTCCGGCGAGATACATCGCGTCCATGTTGCCGGTTTCGTAGAGCTCAGAAGCAAGAGCCTGCTGTCCTTTGATTGTTTTCGCCGTGACCTTCAGGTCGGCGACGCTCACGCCGAACATATTGTCCGTGGCCATGCCGTGGCGCGCATAGATTTTACACGTCTCCTCCGTACCCTTCTTTTCAGCTCGGCCGTGATGGAGGCAACGGTAGGCATGATTTCCCCTCTCGAAAGATAGCGGCCTATTTTACTGGCGCGCTTTCTTCGAGTTTTACGTTGGAGAAGATTGCGGTTTCCAAGGTTGTTGCGACGTGTGAGCACACCCCGAGCCCTACATAGAAAGGTCCTTCGAGAGTTATAAATTCGACGGGGCCGGAAGCCTTCGACTCCCCGCCAGGCTTGCCAAAGTACATGGTGAAGCGGCTGCCTTTCTTGCTGATACGCAGGCGCGACGGTCCATCTTCCGCGGCCACGATTTGATAGGTCTGTTCATTGGGCGCGCCGCGAAATTGCAGCGAGGTAAGCCCATTGCCGTGGGACACCGCGTCCGCATACGCTGAACCGGGATCCAGGCTTTGACGTACAATAAGCACCGCCTTGCGATGCTCCGCGGCGCTCACGCCGATCCACTGGATGTCGGCGGTAAGAGTGACGTCGCCCGAGACTCTCTTCCAAACGAAATAAAACGCGTCAATGGCGCCCCACATATTCGCGCCGCCTCCGGTGACGCGGTATTCGCCTTTTGACGCATCGTACTGCGCTTTGCAGCCCGCCGGTGTTTGCCCGACGCTCCCTTCATTCGTGAAGACTCCCAGATCGTTCGCCTGTGGTAAGGCCACGGCTACGCCCACCGCCACAACGATCGAGAATGCACAAGCAGGCACTCGTGTTCTTTTTCCCCGCTTCATTTGCAGAGCCTCCCGATTGTTCGAGCGCACACTGAAGTAGCTGAAGAACCGGAGCATTCTATATCATGCTTGTGCCAATGCAGATGAGCAGCAATGCGGCACATTATTGAGGGGAATTTGCGAACCAGTAGGCGAAGAATTAGACGGGTGTGCCAACTGGAAAAGGCGTATTTTTTGCGGCGCGCTTGTTTTCGTACAGCGCCTGATCGGCGGCGGCGAGCATCGCCTCTGGCAGGTCGCCCGCTACGTATTCCTTCCATCCAAAGGCATACTTGATCGCAAATTTGCGCCCTTCCCAGGCCACCTCGAGAGGACCGATCCGATCCAGGACAAGCTTCAACTGCTCGTGATTGCATTCGGGAAGAATCAGTAGGAATTCGTCGCCCCCCATACGGACCGGGAGATCGCCGCTCCGAACGGCGCGATTCAGAGCGGCAGCGAACTCTTGCAGCACTAAATCACCCGCGGGATGCCCGTAAGTGTCATTGATATGTTTGAACTCATTCAGGTCGAGAAGCACGACAGTGAGCGGATGGCCCTTGCGGGCGGAGCGAGCCACCTCCGCCGCGAGGCGCTGCTCGGCAAACCTGCGGTTGTACAGCCCGGTGAGGGCGTCGATCATGGCCAGATCACGAAGTAGCTGCGAATGATTCTGCTTTTCCGCAAGCTGACGCCGCAGTCGTTTAATGAGCACTTGCTGGTAGATGGTGTAGATGTTGAAAACAATGACGAGAGCAACCAAGCCGAAAATCGCTTCCGTAACCTTGATCTTGAGAAAGGTAGTCGCCCCCTCTAAAAGAGAGGGCAGAGCGAAAGAGATGAGCGCTCCCGTGAGAAGCAGCATGACGAAGATCGTGTTGGCCCAGACCCACCAATCCCTCTTCTCAATTCTGCGCAAATTCTCGGTGATCTCCTGACCGCTCGGGCGTTCGGGAGGCTGACTAGGCAGATTCTTTGGGGTGTCCATGAGAAGGAAAGCGCAACAAGCCGTAGTTCCACCGTACGGTTAGACCCTCCGGGGGTCAAGCGCATTCGCAAAAGTTGGTTCCTACAAGTTAGTTAACTTAGAGGTGAACGACTTGGCCGGAACAGTGCCGCGACGAAGCGGAAGCCCCGTCGCCTCCAGGCTCGCCGAAAAACATCCCTCCCTGGCCGCCTGTCCGGTACCCTGGTCGCTGGTACGGGGGTTCTATAGGAGCGAACATCGGTCGAGGGCACACTAATCCTGCAGGCGAAGACTATGACTGCCGCCATCATTCTCGTGCTCGCCGTTTTAGCCCTGGTGCAATTCGGCATCAGCCAGTGGCGAATGATTTGGCTGACAACCGCCAACCAGCCTCTTTCGGACTCTTTGCGGGCAGCTACCGGCATAGAGGCCGAGACTATCGGCCCCAACGATTTCGGCAAACTCCTCGGAATTTGCGACGAGATGTCGCCACTCTTAAAAAAAGGCACGCCTTGGCTACGGGAAGTTAAGGGTTATTACGCGGTTGTGGCGAAGCTGGAGAAAAGCCTCCGTTCCATCCAGCCTGCCTTATCCGCATGGGCAGCTGGCGAAATGAAAGTCTGCTCACGCTACGTCGCGGTGCTGCTCGATCAAAATCTTTCGCTCGATCTCGACCAACGGGCGGCAGTTCGCTCGCTCTAGAAACAGCCCTCAGACCTAACCCAACTTCCGCAGTTACGTGAATAAAGTCTTTGGAATCAATAGGAGTACCAGAAAGTTTCCACTACATTTGTGCCCGTTCTAACGCGACCGCCGGCAATTCACTCTTTGCCTTTCCTTCTCCCTCCCCGAAGACTCAAACCGCTGATAAAAATGGCTTGCTAAGGCTCCCCGCGCTGCCAGAATTTCATGACTGCCGCGTAGTCCAAGTCTTCCTTCGCAGCCGCTTTGACGGCCGTATAGGTAGAATAAGCAGCCGCGGCAGCGGGGAGCGTGACGCCGGCCTCTTTAGCGAGATCCAGTGCCAGCCCCATGTCTTTCTGCATCAGTCGCAAGGGGAAGCTGGGCGGGTATTCGCCTTTAAGGAGGAGCGGGGCTTTGACGTCCAAGACGGCAGCCCTAGCCATACTCGATTGCATCACCTCGACGAGCTTTTCGCCCTGGAGCCCAGCCGCAGTGACCAGTGCCAGCGCTTCCGCCAAGGCGTCCACCTGGAGCGCCAGAATGAGGTTCATAGCCAGCTTGATGGTCTGGCCAGCCCCGTTTGGGCCGAGGTGAAACCAGCGCTTTCCCATCACACTAAAGACCGGCTCCGCATCCTTAAGCACCTGAGCATCGCCGCCTACCATGAAGACCAACTCCCCTTTTTCGGCTCCCCAAGTGCCGCCGGTGACGGGAGCGTCCAAGAAAGCGATTTGGCGCTCCGCGCAAGCCGCCGCAATCTTCCGGGCAAGGGCAGGTGAAACGGTGCTGGAGTCAACGTAAATGCTGCCAGGACGAAGTGCGCCTAGTGCCCCGGCACCTGGGCCGGAGCCCGATCCTCCCCAAAGCACTCCTTCAAGGGCAGGTGGATCACTGACAATGGTGATGAGCACGTCGGAGGCAACCGCCACTTCATGCGGTGAATTGGCAAGCCTTGCGCCAGCAGCCACAAGCGATTCGGCCCTCGAGGCAGTGCGGTTCCAAACGGCCAGAGAATAACCGGCTTTCAAGAGATTCAGACCCATCGGCCGGCCCATCAGCCCGAGACCGATTAGTCCAACTTTTGAGCCGGGACCGATGTTTCGGGTGCGGCTGACATTCGCGCCGGGGCCAATTTTCACACCGGGGCCGATGGTGGTCTTGGAGCGGTCATCGGGGGTCACAAAAGCCTCCTGCGCGCGGCCGGACATGAAACCGGGCCGTCGCGGCTACTCTACAGGGTCTACAGCGCGTCGATTGTAACCGAATCGCGGAGCAAGAGTCGCGTTCCGGATAAGGGGAAGGGGAGCGTCAGGCCGTCTTGGGGCGGTTTTGCAGAGGGAGTATTCCGGGAGCGCCGCCTCCGGAGCTTACCGAGCTGGCAGAGTTACGCATCTTAGGATCAACCGAGGGAGGCGAAGCTTCCGCACTTGGAGCGGTTGCAGGCGCTGGGTCGCCAGAACTACTCGCAGAATCCGGCGGGGGCTCAATTTTCTCCTCCAGGCGAACAATGTACTGGTAAGGGATCTCCCAGCGGAAATGCCTCTGCGAGCCGCGCTGCTCGAAACTCTGCTCGAGAAAGATGGAGCGGCCCGAATCCGCTACAAACGTGCCGGACGCAGGCAAAAGGATGTCTCCGGCGCGGTATTGCACCTCAACCTTGCGCCCAAGGAAAGCAGAATAGCGAGCCATACTGTACTAAGTGTCCGAACTGGCTAGTAACATCGTCAATGGTACGGAAGGACTCCCCCGGGAAGTTTGTGGAAAAGTCGCAGAATGCTGCCGATCAACTCCACCTCGCAGAGGTCAGCGGCGAAAGATCCTTACGGAGGCGTGGCTAAAATCCGGCAGCGCGTCGGATTGAAGATAATTTTTTGCCGTGGGCTTGGCCTTCAAGTAAGCATCCCAGAACGCGAGTGAAGCGGCGTTCGTATAACCGAGAATCGCGTCGCTCTGCGCCGCGCGCCCGGGCAAGGTCGTCTTTGCGTTAATAAAGGACATATGATTCGCGCCACTGATAAAAACGTGATACTTCGCTCCAGGCTGGCTACGCTCAAACGGGATCTTTTTCCATTCGGGACCCTGATTGCCTGCCCCCAAATCGAGCGATCCAGTCATGCTCAAAAGTGGAAGCGTGACGTGGTCCCAGGAATGGTCAGTTAAGCCAAATTCGCCGGGGCCCTGAGGCGAGAGGAGGAGAACAGCTTTTACGCGAGGATCGTTAAAGTTCGTGGCGGGATGACCGGGAAGATCAACGAGGGCTCCGGCGATAGCGTCTGCGGTAAATGCGCCCATGGAATGGCCGCCGACGCCGATATGTTCCGCATCTATTTTGCCGCCGAGCGCGGGGACGCGCTTTTGCAAGGCCGCCAACGAATCCAGAACAAAGGAGATGTCCTGTGGGCGGCTTTGCCAGAGCGCGGGCTTTTTCAGTGCGTCACGTACGGCCTTCAGGAAGTTGATGTCTTCTTCCCCGGCATTGCGGCGCTGCACCGTGGAATCATCATGCGTGGGCTGCAGCGTGACGTAACCGTAGGTGGCCCAGTGCCGAGTCAGGGTTTCGCAGCAGGATTGCGAACCGCCCGCACCATGTGAAAAGGCGATGACGGGATAGAGACCTGCCTCATTCGGATAGAAAATGCGGATGTGGAGTACTTTGCCGCGCTTGGCGTCATGGAGAACAATGTCCGGCACCTCTGTGACGATGTGCGGGCCATCGGCTAGTTTGTAAGCGCCGCTGATCGCTGAGTTTGGAATGGAGTTCGCCTCGGAGCTCGCCGCAGGGCGATTCGCGGACGGTGGCGTGATGTCATGCACGAAGGATGCGGGATTTGTTGGCTCGGAAAGAGACACCCTTCGTGCGGACTTTGGAAGAAAAAAGCCGGAACCGCCAGTCGGGCGAGCGATGAAGTAGGCCGCCACGCCGCTCAACAGCGGAATGAGAATAGCGTTGGAAATGCGACGACGCAGGCGGCGACGGCGGATGTAATCTCGCGGCAGAGAGGGAAAGGTCCGGTGACGGCGCGCCGTGGCGGACATTTGATGAGTCTGATTTCCATCAGTTCGAGCGGATGCTTGCCCAAACCCTGCTTCGCGAAGTAAGTTGCTTATCCACTGCCTGGGGGACGGGAGAAATCCAAGACGAGAGAGTCTGTGAGCCGCGTGCCGCGAACGAGACATGGAACACCTACTAAGTACTGCTGGGACGGCGCCTTCCAGAACCATGGGCTACGGAGTTCCCGGAACAAGGGCTAGGTAATACTTCCTGACGGAAGCGGCAACTCTACTCTAGCAAAAAAGGCTGTCTTGTTCCACGTCGCGGCCGTCTACCGCTCCCAGGAAGGCATCGAGAGCGTCATGTCGGACGGCATGGCCGCCGTGTTCGTGGCGATAGAGGTGTTTGCGGTGATTTAGTCGATGCTCCACCGCGGCGGTTCCGGCATGTCGGAAGGCGCGCGCTTCGGTGCGCTGATTGGCGTCTTCGCGATTTGTTCCTTGGTAATCCACAACTATGTCAATCTGAACATCGGCCTGAAACTGACTCTGCAACAATGCGTAGCCCACTTCATCGAATGGCTCGTCGGCGGCGGCGTCATCGGCCTAATCTACAAGCCCGTCGTCGCGGCTGCGCGATGAATGCTATGGCGCGGACCGTCGTCACCAAGGTTCCTACTGCTTGGGCTGCGTTGGCAGCGGTGGTGGTCGCCGCTCCATCTCCGTAGGCGCGGCAATCGACCGCGCCCCATTCTTCCCCACCGACCGCACCGCAAAAAAATGATTGTCGGTCGAAACGCCCTTTAGAACCGACTCGCCAGCCGCCGTCGCGAAATCATAGACCTGCCAGCGCGGCTCGCTCGTCTCCCGCCAAAGAATCTCGAATCCCGCGCGTTCGGGATCGTCTTCGGCGGACCACGACACTTTCGCATCCGGCGTGACGGCGCCCGTGAGTTTTGCGCCCGCGGGCGCCGCCGGAGCCAGCGCCAACTGCCGCAGTGCCTCCGCATTGTCCCGCGCCACGTCTCCCGTAAACATAAAGTTCAAATATTTCTCGAAATCTCCGTACTGGACTCCGTTTTCCGTTCGCGGCGTCTGATGTTGATGGTTGTAATCCTCGAGCGGTTCCGTGAACCGCACTCCCGGCAGCCCCGCTTTGTAAAATGGATAGTGATCGCCGCCGCGCCCGTAGCGGTCCACGCGGAAAATCAGCCTTATCGCCGCGCGCCCGTCGATTTCTTCCACTGCGCGCGCAAGTTCCCGCGACGGCGAGTCCGCATCGTCAATCTCGCCGTTACCGGAGAAAAGCCGTGCGCGATGCGGCCCGCCCGGCGCCGTGTCCGCGCCAACAATGTCGTCGTCCAGCATTCCGCCGACTGTGTAACCCTGCTGCTTCACCCAGTCCACAAGGTGAGTGCTGCCGAGCAGCCCCTGCTCTTCGCCGGAAACCGCTGCAAACAATATCGTGGCGCGATATTTCCCGCGCCCGTTCGCCCCAGCTTTGCTAAGCAATCGCGCGCACTCCACGCTCACTGCTACGCCAGAGGCATCGTCATCCGCACCGGGAGCGTCCGCCTCCGGATCCATCACGTCCGATGGCCGCGAATCAAAGTGCCCGGAAACGATGAAGATAGTTTTCGCGAGCTTTTCGTCGGAACCAGGCAAGATGGCGTACACATTTTCGAGCGGAATCGGCTTCCCTGAAGTCCGCGCGGACGTCGATTCGAACTTGTCCACCACCACTTGCAATTTCCCTCCGGAATCCTTCCGAATCTCGTTGAATCGCGCGGCGATTTTGTCGCGTCCGCATCCGGCGCCTCGCTTCGGGTCCGTCCACGAAGAGAGCGTCAGCCGCGTCCCGCAGCTCACCAGCTCATGGATCAACGCGCTCATGGACTTTTCATCCACCGATGCACGCGCGATTGCACCCGCCGGCCGCGCGAGAATCTTCGGCTGAGGCTTGCCCTGCGCAGGCTCGGCCGGATCATGCGAAAAGCTCTGACTCTTAGCTGGAGCGCTCTGCTGCGCAAAAGAAGTGCCGGCCCAGAAGCCGAACGCCAGAAGGAACAGGAGCACACTGTCGACAGCGGGCTTGCGGAATTGTTGCATCCAATTAGTCATGGCCTACGCTTTCAAAGATGAATTTACGTTCAGCGAACGGGCATTCTAACGCTGTCGCGCCTACTTTGCGATGCCATTGCCTATTCCACTGGACGCGCTCGGTATGGGCCAGAGGTACAGCTCAGGTTTTGCCGATCACCGAGGTTGTGCTAACGTTTTTCGTTTATGAAGAAGCGCATAGGGGTGCTGTTGAGCGGCCGCGGTTCGAACTTCGAAGCGCTAGCGGACGGCATTGCATCCGGGCGAATTCCGAACGCCGAAATCGCGCTCGTGATCAGCAGCCGCGAAGGCGCACCCGGCCTTGAGCGTGCTAAGTCTCGCGGCATCGCCACTCGCGTGATTCCATCGAAGGGGTTGGAGCGCGAAACGTATGACCGCCAGGTCGTCGCTGTCCTGAACGAACACAAAGTCGACTTAGTCTGCCTGGCCGGCTACATGCGGCTGCTATCGCCCTATTTTGTTGCCGCGTTTCCAAGTCGCATACTGAACATTCACCCGTCGCTGTTGCCCTCTTTCCCGGGCCTTGAGTCGCAGCGGCAAGCTCTCGAATACGGCGTAAAATTTGCCGGCTGCACGGTGCATTTTGTGGACGAAAATCTCGACGCCGGGCCAATCGTTCTGCAATCCGCCGTGCCCGTAAAAGATGACGACACCGAAGACACGCTCTCTGCGCGAATTTTGCAGGAAGAACACAGAATTTATTCCGAAGCTGTTCGAATCGTGCTCGAAGGCCGTTACAAAATCGAAGGCCGCCGCGTAATTCACGCGGATTGAAAACAATGCCCGATACAAAATTCAGACCCGTCGAAGAACAGCTCGCCTACCTAAAAAAAGGCGCGGCTGAAATCGTTCCCGAGGCGGAGCTGAAAGCGAAGCTCGAAAAATCGTTTCGCACAGGCAAGCCACTGCGTGTGTATCTAGGCGTGGATCCCACCGCCCCCGATATTCATCTCGGCCACACCGTCGTGCTGCGCAAGCTCAAGCATTTTCAGGACCTCGGCCACACCGCCATTTTCCTGATCGGCGATTTTTCCGCCATGATTGGTGACCCCACGGGCCGTTCTGAAACGCGCCCGCCGCTTTCGCGCGAAGAAGTAGACGCCAACGCCAAAACCTATCTCGCCCAAGTCTTCAAGCTGCTCGACAAGGAAAAGACCGAAGTGCGGCGCAATAGCGATTGGCTTGACAAACTTTCGAGTTACGACATCGTGCGCCTCGGTGCCAAGTATCCTCTTGCCCGGATGTTGGAAAGAGAGGATTTCCGAGCGCGTCTATCGGGTGGCTGGAAGGGAGAGCTGTTTCGGCCTTCCGAGGAAACGCTCCCCTCTGGTGGCAAGGCCTCACCCGTTAAGCCTCCTCCATCGCTCGCCATCCACGAAATTCTTTATCCGTTGCTGACTGCACTCGACGCAGTCGAGCTCAAATCCGATGTCGAGCTCGGCGCGACCGAGCAGAAGTTCAATATTTTGGTGCATCGCGATATCCAGCGCGAATACGGCCTGGAAGGCGAAGTGGCCTTCACCATGCCCATCCTCGTCGGCCTCGACGGCCAGCGCAAAATGTCCAAAAGCCTCGGCAACTACGTCGGCATCACTGAAGACTCTTACGAGATGTTCAAGAAAATCATGTCTATCCCAGACCCCTTAATATGGTCCTATTTCGAACTGCTCACGGACAGAACCCCAAACGTTATCAAAGAACTGCGACAGAACGTGGAGGCAGGTACGACTCATCCCAAACAGGTCAAGATGTCACTCGCGAGCGACATTGTTAGGGACTTTTACGACGAAGAGGCCGCGCTCAGAGCTGCTGCGAGCTGGGAGAGCCAATTCTCTCGCCGCGAAATTCCAGAGGATGCGCCGGTGAAACACCTGCCAAGCGACAACTATATCGGTTCGAAGCCTGGGAAGATGAAACTTTCAAGAGCTTTATTGCGGCTCGATGCAGCTCCCTCTCGTGCTGAAGCGGAGCGCTTGATTAAACAAGGGGCAGTGGAACTCGACGACGTTGTGATCGCTGATCCGACCTATGAAATTGATCTCAACACGACCCGAAAATATTTGCTGAGAGTTGGGAAAAAGAAGGTTTTCTATTTTATCGTTCAATAGCTGCTCATCGGTCGTCGACTGCTTCAATCGAATGTTTCCGCGACAAGCTGCGCGACATGCTCCGCGATCGAAATCGCGGCCGTCAACCCCGGCGACTCAATCCCTACAAGCTGAATCGCCTGCGGCACCGCCGGATCCCGCGTAATCACAAAATCCGCAATCCCCTTTCCTTCCGGCGGCACGAGTTTCGGACGCAGTCCCGAATACCCAAGCTGCAAATCCTTCTCCTCGATCTCCGGCAACAGGGTTTTCGCACTCTCCGCAAAATCCGCAATCGGCAAGCGCTCCCGCTCGTAATTGTCTTTTCCGTCGACGTAAGTCGCCGTCGGCCCCACCAAAACTGTCCCCCAAAGCGTCTTCGTAAAATGCACGCCCAGACTGAGCCCATGTGCATGCGGCAGCGGATAAACAAGGTCGTTAATCAAAGAAGCCCGCGCCCCGCGAATTTCGCAATACTCCCCGCGCACCGGGTAAATCTTCCACGAATTATTTCTCAGCAAAGCCGCCACTTCATCCGCGTAAAGACCAGCCGCATTGATCACACAGCGCGCCTCAATCGTTTCATCCTGTATATCCTCCTCATCGCCGATACGCAGCCCAACGCGAATCGCGCCCGCCTCCGGTTCCAGCGAGACAACGCGGGCGCGCGTGACGATCTCCGCGCCTTGTCCCGTAGCAATGCGCGCGTACGCGTGTACCAATTCCTCCGCGGAAACAATGCCCGTGGAAGGAACTTCCATCGCCGCCGATCCAGCGATGTGCGGCTCGCGCTTGTGAATCTCTGCCGCACCAATCAGCCGCAGCCCTTCGACGCCGTTGTCTTCCCCTTTTTTCTTCAGCGCGACAAGTTCCTCTTCTTCATGCGTATTGGCCGCAACGACCAACTTTCCCGTATGGCGAAACGGCACATTGTGTTTTTTGCAGAATTCATAGGTCAGCCGGTTGCCTTCAATGCAATGCCGCGCTTTCAGCGAGTTCTTCGGATAGTAGATCCCGGAGTGAATGACACCGCTGTTCCGCGAGCTGGTCGCCATCCCGAGCTTGGGATTCTGCTCGACAAGAAAAACATCCTGCCATCGTGCAGAAACAGCGCGCGCAATCGCGCACCCCACGACGCCACCGCCAATAATCAAAATGTTTGCTTGGTCCATGAGTCCATTTTATCCGTGGACGCTATCCATGCGCATTGATTTCGTCGAAGAATGGTTTGCATTCGGCAAGCCGTGCCTGCGTCCCGTCGTGAACCGCATACACCGAGTGCTCCTTCGCCTCGTAATGATTGCGCCACAAAGACGCCGCTCCGTGCACCCCGTCTTTATTCAGCGCATAAAAGAAAATATGAAAAGTCGAGAGTTTCTTCTTATCGTTGTTGTAATTCCGCGCGATCCGCGCCAGCGCTTCGAGACAAGCCTCTTCGGGTGACTTCCCGCGCCTCATCATTTCAATAATCGTGTGGCCGCCCGCAATTTTAATATTTTCCTCTCCCTTTCCGGTCGACCCGGCCGCGCCAACCTCGTTATCCACGAAGCAGCCCGCTCCGATAATCGGCGAATCGCCTACGCGCCCAGGAATTTTCCATGCCAAGCCGGATGTCGTGGTTGTCGCCGAAATGTCTCCTCTTTCATTCACCGCAATGCACGGAATCGTGCCCGTCGGCGGATGCGTGATGACGCGCTCGGCGTAAGCGATTTTCGCTTCATCATGATCGAAAATCTGCGCAACGTGTTCTTTCCATTCTGGGCTGTCAATCCCAGGCCTCCAGTTCATCGAGGACGACGCCTTCCACGCCAGCCAGATCTTGCGCGAATGTTCGGTGAGCAGATTCATGTCCTCAAAACCTTCGGCCACCGCGAATCGCCGCGCCCCATCGCCCACCATCATCACGTGATTCGTCTTCTCCATCACCGTCTGCGCCAGCCGCGCAACATTCTTGATGCGCCGCACAGAAGCAACAGACCCCGCGCGATGCGTGGGCCCATGCATCACGCTCGCGTCCAGCTCCACTTCGCCCTCTTCGTCAGGCAATCCGCCGTAGCCCACGGAATCGTCGTTAGGATCGTCTTCCACAACGGTAACTGCCGCGACCACGGCATCCAGCGTGTCTCCGCCTTTTTTCAAAATTTCCATGCCCTTATCGAGCGCATGAAGTCCGTTGGCGCTAGAAATAATAATCGGGCGCGTCCCTTGCGCAGGCGGCGGTACCAGCGCAGCCGTTCCTGACGGAAGCGATCGTCCAAAAAGCCTGCTGACGCCCGCAGCAAAGCTGCTTGCAAGTGACGCCAGAAAAAATTTGCGCCGTGACCACGATTCCATAACAATGCCTCCTCAATATGCGCGTGCAATATACAAGCAGAAGCAAGAGATTGGAAGTTGTAGGGCCCGCCTTTTTACCCTGAGTTCAGCCAAACGGCCGAGGCGGACCGCTGTTCCTATTGGCAAAACGAGGAACGAAGCACTCATTCATGCCGTACGCGAATCCCAGCCACTCCCATTCAGAAAGAGTTAGCCACCTGATTTTTCTGCCACATGCGAAATCCCCCAAGAAATGCATTTTCGTTCTTCCCGAGCTGTGCCCCGGAAGGCAGCTCCTTCAATTTCTTGGAATTTCCCCCGCCCAGCACCACATAGTCCGCATCGAGAGCGATTTTCAATCTCTTTGTAATTTTGGCCACGTACCGCCGCCATTTTTTCTTACCCATTCGTTCGAGCCCGCGCAATCCAAGATAATCTTCGTAGGATTTGCCATTCTTATAAGCAAGGTGCGCCAGCTCCATCGGTTGCAGGATTCCTTCGACGATCATCGCCGATCCCAGCCCCGTCCCTAATCCGAGAAACAACATGCGTCGCCCCTTGTAGCTGCCCAGCGCCTGCATCGCAGCATCGTTCAGTATCTTCACAGGACAGCCAAATGCCCCTTGAAAGTTGAATCCCACCCATCCGCGCCCCAGGTTGTGTGGCTCGCGAAGCGGATGCCCATTGATGATCGGCCCGGGATAACCCAGCGAAATACAGTCGTACTTCCAATCAGCCACTGCCTTCTTCACCAACTGAACCATCTTGCGAGGCGTCATCGTCGGACCCGACGGATATTTCCGCGCCTCTTTCTGCCCCGTCGCCAGCAACTTGACATTCGTGCCGCCCACGTCAATCACCAGAACTCTCGGAGATTTTGCCGTTTGTTCCGATTTCATGGCCGCTCCTCGGCGAATCACTCGATGCGATGCTCAGTCTCTTTCCGCGCCTTGAGGATTCTAGAGGGAAGCGGCAATTCGGCGAAGAAAATTCGCAGCTTTATTTGTGCCGGTCGATAGACTGGGGAACCTTTTCCGCGTAAGGATTACTCCTCGTCAGGGAGCGCAATCTTACCTGACCTTGTGTGCAGGGGCAGTGCGAAACGGACAAGGGAACTAGTGGGGCGAGAGAGTCGTGGAAAAGCTGTCGTGGGCAGCTGTGTCGTAGAGATGGAGAAGATCCGCGGCGCGCTTGAGCAAATCGGCGGGCAGATCGCCGGGTTGATAGTCCACCCAGCCCGTAGTGAGGTTTAGAGGAATTTTTTGCCCGGACGAACTCACTTCCACAGCGCCAAGCCGGGTCAAAACCTGCTTCACCTCGTTCACGCCGCATTCCGGAAGCAACAAAAGAAAGTCATCGTCGCTGAGCCTCGCGGCAATGTCCGATCCACGGCTGGCCTTTTTCAGGCCCCGGGCTAGCTCTTTGAGCGCGGCGTCTACCGCCGGCTTGCCGTATCGCGCAGTAAGATGGGCGAACTCGTCCACATGAACGGTGGCCAAGCTCAGCGCCTTGTTTTGCCGCCGCGCGCGAGCGATTTCTTTTCCGAGATGCTGATCGAGAGCAGATCGTGTGTACAAGCCCGTCACCGGATCAAGGCCGACCGATTCCAATATCTGTTGGGGAGCAGCTGGCGAATCGATCGGCATCCCTGTGGATTGCCTGCGCAAACGGCGGAACGACCACTGGCGATAGACCAGCCGGGCATTAAAAAGGAGAACCAAACAGAGCGTGGCCCAGCGCGCCTGATCGGAGCGGATTTCGTAGAAATAATCCGCGTGCTGAAAGAACGAATGAATCGAGGACAGCACGAAGGCCACAGCCGAGAGTACGGTGACCAGTAAAGCCGAGAACCACAGCCACCACTCGTGCCGCGAAATTTTCTGTGGATTGAATTCGTCCGCCTGGACGCGGAAATCCCCGGAGCCTTCAAGAGGCGAGGGTTTTGGCTTGCGTGCGGAAAAACCAAAAATTGATTTCATTTTTCGAAACTGAGAACCAGCCCACAACTACTCTAGGCGGACGCTCGGAAAGTAGGCAACAACGAAAACGTACAGGCTCGTACGATTCAAGAACCTGTCCATCCGGGCAGGCGCCAGGGAGCACGACGCATTTTGCGAAGTGGCCGGTCACGCCCAGAGAAATCTCTCCTCTCCTTCCAGTGCGCGCAACGGCCGTAGGAAACTACAGCACCGTGCCGCTCGGCAGAGCGCCCGCGGGAGATTTTGCAGCAGGCAGCGGCGCGTGTTCGAGCACTCTGCGCGCATAGAGCGCGACGTTTTTCACTCCCGCAGCATAGGCCGGGTTGGGATTGCGAATGCCGCCGTTGTACGCGCCGATGGCTTGATCGACGTCGCCGTCGAAGCGATCCAGTAAATCGCGAAGAACAAGTCCAGCGTAAGTGGTGAGCACTTCGCTGTTGACCGAATTCACGTCAAGATCGCGCGAAGGACGCAGCCGCGGCGGCAACTCGTCGTAGTGCCGCCGGTCCTTTAAGTAGAGCTGATGCGCGGCGCGCAGAGTCTCGCGCGAGATTTGCCATGTCCCAATCGAGTAGTCGCTCACGAGAACGCGTTTGCGCCCGCGCTCGAGAACGATGTCGCCGCGCTCCGCGCGCTTTTTCCAGACGGCGTGCGTGAGATCACCGTTCACTTCCATGTAGTTGTTTTCCATCGCGCCCACGCCGAGAAAATAATCCAGCGGCAGATTGTAAAAGTGCGCGACGTCGAGAATGTCGGAAGCCAGCCGCAGCGCTTGGTGATGAGTGAGCGGCTGAGGCGCGCGGCTGCTTTGGCCGACCACGCGCCAGTCGGTTTGCGATTTGAAAACAAGAAATTCCGCAAGCGCGGGAAGAAGCTGAAAAGAAGGAAGCGTTTCCAGCTTTTGTTCGGTTGGAATGTTGTAGGTGTTCTCGAACATGCGGCTCTGCTGTTGCGCGAAAGCCAGGTCCTGCTGCGTCCACGCAACGAGTTCGTAGCGATTGATCAGACTGCGAGATTCCATTCGGTTGAGGTGAGGGACGGCGGTGAGCTGATCGTTTTCGACAAGGATAAAAATTCTGTAGGAGGAGCGTTTGCCGCTGTGGTCCGCAGTCAGGAAGATTTTCGATGCGTCGTCTGGATCACGCCCGCGGAGATATTCGTAACGAAGAAACGCCTCCAGTTGGTCGTCGAACGAAGCAATTTCCGCGCAAGCAATCTCGTTCGAGAACGGAACGGCAACACGCCGGCCCTGAACCTTCGGAGCGAGATGGCGATGATGCGCGGAGACGCGCATGTGGCGCGGCCAGAGGCGATCTGCAGTCCAGGAAGTTAGCGCGAGCGTGGCGAGCGCGATTACCGCGAGCGTTCTTCGAGAAAACAGTTTTGCGGCAGCTGGACGGCGGAAATTGCGGGTGTTTTTTTTGGCTGACATGGCTGCAGCCCTCGTTGCGTTCGCTGGTTTCACCTACTGGAACCTGAGGAGTGCATTCCAGCTGCCGGGAAAAGTACCGCCGAACCTTTCTGTAAGTTAAAGAAAATAGAGGTCTTAGAGGAGTCGCGTTAAATGAGTGCTGCCGCGATGTGGCTTGGGAGCGTGTCTGCGCGTCCAGAAATCCACAGGAGGTACCCAGCCCTGGAGGGGAGCTTCGGTTCCTGAAGCCCCCCGCTTCGAGGCTTTGAAGCTTCTGAATTGGTCCATGGCGGTTACTCGAAGCGCAGAGCGACCAGAGGGTCGATGCGTGTGGCTCGGCGCGCCGGGATATAGCAGGCCAACAGGGCCACGGCCATCAGGAGGAACGTGATCGATATGTAGGTGACGGGGTCCCAGACGCTGACGCCGTAGAGGAGAGTCGAGGCGAAGCGGGTGATCGGCAGAGCGATCGCTACACCCACGAGAACGCCGACTGCGGCGAGGAGCATGCCTTGCCTCAGTACCAGCTTCAGCACTTGTTGGGATTGCGCGCCGAGCGCCATGCGGATGCCGATTTCGCTGGTGCGTTGCGTGACGGAATAAGACAAAACGCCGTAGATTCCGATGGAGGCAAGGATGAGAGCGAGCAGGCCGAACAGACCTAGCAGAGCGGCACCCATGCGCGCGGCCCACAGGCCTTGCGCGAGTAGCTGTTCGACGGTTTGGCCGTTGGTCAGGGCGAGATTGCGGTCAAGCTGGTTGACTTGGGAGCGGAGCGCGCCCATCACTGCTTCGGGATCACCGGTGGTGCGAATAATGAGAGAGCCAAAGGGAGAGTATTGCTGGCGCAGCGGCAAATACGCTACAGGCTGGGGCTCTTCTCCGACCTGGCCGACAAGCGTTGTGCCGACGACGCCGACGACTTCGTATTGATGGGGGTCGACGACAATCGTGAAGCGTTTGCCGAGGGGCTCCTGGCCGGGCCAAACCAAATCGGCCATGGCCTTGTTGATGATGACCACGAATTTTGTGTTATCTCGGTCGAAGTCTGTGAAATCGCGGCCGCTGATGGTGGGAATGCGGGCGGCGGCGAAGTAGCCGGGCATCACGTCATCAAAACCGACGAGCGTGCCGCGGTTATTGGGGTCGGATTGCTCGCCCTCGCGGAAGATGGTTCCCTGGAAGCCGCCGCCAAAGATGCCATTGGAGGAAACGGTAGCGTCCGCAACGCCGGGAACGGACTTGGCGCGCTCGACGGCTTCGCGGAAGAATTGCTGGCCGTGCTCGGGTTCATAGCGCAGGGCTCCCAGATCAAAGTTGTACTGGAAGAGATTTTTCGACTCGAAGCCGGGATTGATTTCCTGCGCTTTCTGCATGCTGCGGAGAAAAAGACCGGCGCCGATGAGCGCGACGAGAGCTAGAGCGATTTCCGAGACTACCAGCAGGCTGCGCAGGCGGTTGTGAGCCCAGCCCATGGTTCCGCCGCGACCGCCGGCTTTCAAAACGTCGTTGAGATCGGTGTTGGACGCTTTGAGCGCGGGGATGATGCCGAAGACGAAACCGTTGAGAAGAGAAATCGCCAGAGTGAAGAAGAGGACGCGAGAGTCGAAGGAGAGATCAATCGAGCCATCCTGCAGAAACGGTGGCCGGAAAGACCAGAGAAGTTTCCGACCCCAGAAAGCGATGACCAGGCCCACCACACCGCCGACAAGCGAGAGCATTGTGCTTTCGGTCAGAAGTTGGCGGACCAAGCGGAAACGTCCAGCGCCAAGAGCCGCGCGAAGAGTGAGCTCTTTTTCGCGCTTGGCGGCTTGCGCGAGGAGCAGATTGGCGAGATTCACGCAGGCGATGAGCAAAACGAGGCCAACAACCCCCATGAGGACGCCTCCGGCGAGGGAGAATTGGCCACGCTGGTTGATGCCGAGCGCGGATTGGTTGAGCGGATAGAGCTCGCAGGTGCGGCCGGGGTTATCGCGCGGATATTCCTTCTCAAGGGCGGAGGCGATCGTTTTCATGGCGGAGCGGGCTTGGTCAACGGTGACGTTGGGCTTAAGGCGACCGACGATGGAGATCCAGCGCATGCGGCGGTGATTCTCGAGTTCCTTGAGCTGACCGGTGAGGACGTAGTCACGCATGCTGAGGGGAACCCATAGAACGTCCGGAGGAGCAAGGGAGACGATGCCTTTGAAATTGGGCGGTGCGACGCCGATGACGGTGTACGAGGTGGCGTTGAGAGAGATGGTTTGGCCGACGACGCTGGGGTCGGAGCCAAAACGGCGAACCCAGAGCGAGTAACTCAGGACTGCGAGCGGGTCGGCGCCGATCTTTTTGCCTTCGTCAGGGTAGAAGAAGCGGCCACGATAGGCTTTTACGCCAAGAACGTCGAAAAAATTCGGGCTGACCATCGAGGCCTGGAGCTGCTGAGGCTCAGCCTGGCCGACCCAATTGAGGGCAAGGGAAAAGGTCACCGCGGCAAGGCCGGTGAAGACGGTGTTTTGGTCGCGGTAGTCCTCATAGTTGGGGAGGGAGGTGGCAGTGAGCTGGAAGGCGGCGTTGGCGTTGACCGTTTTGGTGTCGCGGGTGAACATCTCGGCGAGCTGAGCGGGCTCTCGGACGGGTAGCGGATGGAGGAAGACGGCGTTGATGATGGTGAAGATGGCGGTGTTGGCGCCAATGCCAAGCGCGAGCGAGAGAATCGCCACGAAGGTGAAGCCCGGGCTTTTCTTCAACATGCGCACGCCGCTGCGCAGGTCCTGGCTAAGAGTTCCGGCCATCTAGGCACCTCCCGGGCAGACCTTCCCGCCCAACTGATGGGACAGCTGACAAGTATACTGACGCGCGAAGGTCCTGCCC